>JAEEGK010000322.1_pt1 | contig 120619 bp, 102 predicted proteins | sample 8958771 | NCBI WGS metagenome assembly JAEEGK01 (sample SAMN16246547, study PRJNA631951) | gut metagenome | biome: gut microbiome; feature: rumen; material: SC-attached | host: Bos | place: Iran: Karaj | collected 2018-10 | reverse complement strand
AGCATCACTCATAGGAATCTTACGACGGTTATCATATTTTTCCATAGAAACAGAAGAGATTCCGTTCTGACGAAGATTTTTGATTTCTAAAGATTCTTCGCGTTCAAGATTTGAGTTATATGCAAAGTCTGAATACAAAATCAGAGCCGCAACATTATCAGGCCAGCGGTTTACAGAATAAAAAAGCAAATCTGCACAAGAGTCATCATCATACTGATTTTTTGCCCAAACAGCGCTGTTTACAACAATTATAGAAAGAAGGTTTTCATCTTCGGCACTAAGCTTATCAATGTTATCGAGTTTACAAACAAGTTCCTGACGTTTTGCTTCGGCACTTTCCATTTCGGAAACAGCCATGTAAGCATCTGATTCAAGAGCAATCTGTTTAATTTCAGAAACTTTAAAGAGTTTACGGTTTACGGTATCCGGATAATCCTTGAGGAAAGAGCGTGAAACTTCTATTGCATTAATAGATTCATAATATTTTCCAGAATCGAATAATACAAGAGCCCAGAAGTATGCATCATCGGTATCGGCAAAAGCAGAAGGAACAAGCGTTGCTGCAGTATCAAAACGTCCTTCCTTAAGATTAAAGATAGCACAGTTTCGAATCCAGATTGGATTTAAACTTCCGCGGTATGCATCATAATAAATTGAATAATATTTTGGATCCTTGTAAAAGTCAGCAGTTTCACCATTCATTAAAATCTTAAGGGAAGCTTCGGAATAGATAGAGCCATACTTTGTACCGTGAAGTTCTTCTGCAAGTTTTTTTGCTTCTTCAAGTCTGTTCTGTCGCAAAAGGAAAATTGAATAAATTGCAATAAGCTCAGGATTATGACTATTTTTTTTAAGGGCTTTTTTAAGAAGCTTTTCGGCAAGTTTATCTTCGCCAATCTGGGCGTAGCGTTTGTAAATGCCTATATAAGACCAGACATCATAAGTTTGCTTTTCGATCTTTTTTAACTGTTTTACGGCATCTGCAAATTGATTTTCGGCAATCTGAATATCTACCATCTCAAAATGACTTGTTAACGACTTTTGCTCCGCCTTCAATTTACAAGAAACAAAAGGCAGAGCAAAGCACAAAATCAAAATGAGAAATAAGACTGAGGTTTTTCTAAGCTTCTTTTCCAATCTTATCAAGCACTGCATTAATAAATTTATAGGAATCTTCGAGTCCGTATTCACGCGCGATGTTTACAGCTTCGTCAATTACTATTTTTGGTTCAGAGCCTTTCTGGAACTTCATTTCGTAAATGCTTGTTCTCAAAATGGCAAGTGTAACCTTATTTATTCTTTCAAGAGTCCAGTTTGCAGAAAGATGGGTTTTTATAAGCTCGTCAATTTCTGCAACGTGCTCTACAGTTCCCGAAATAATCAGGCTTGCGAAAGTCTGTTCTTCAAGAGATTCGGGTGCAAGTTTTTTCTCACCTTCATCCTCCTGATTATCCTTTTGAAGCCAGGTAAATTTAAGAATGTCTTCTACTGGAGATTGGTTCATGTCCCAGGAATAAAGGCCCTGGAATGCAAGAATTCTTCCTTTTCTACGTGACAATTTATTCTCCCCAGCTCAAGAGTTTATCCAAAGCAGCACCAGTTTTCTTTTCTTCAACATATTCAGGCTTGTGCAAATCTTTTACGATATCCTGTGCAACAAGTGAAATTACAGACTGAAGCTTCTGCTGTGTAAGCATCTGGCGGATATATTCATAAACAGTAACTGTGCTGTCTGGTGCAACAATATCGCTAAGAGAAAGAAGCTTTGCAGCATATTTGTCTGTAAGAACAAGGAAAACATACATCTGATCATCTTCTGTTACATCAAAAACAGTTCCTACATTCTGATCATAAATACCAAGGATGCTTTCATAAGAAAGAGTAATCTGTGCAGCACCAGCTTCTGTTTTAGGAACAAGGAATTCTCTTGCGCTGAATTCTGCACCTTCTGCTCTGGCCTGAGAAAGAAGCTGCTCCTTTGTTACCTTCTTATCAATATATTTATTGCGAAGTTCATTAATCTTATTTTTTGCGGCATCAGCATTTGGAGCTTTTTTAACACCAACAGCAAAAATCTTAAGCATATCGCTCCATACAAAAGAAGCTTTGTTTCCTTCGTAAGCGGCACGAATTTCTGCATCTGTAGGAGTTGCCTGAGTCTGAATTTCATTCTGCTTCTGGCTCAAAACATACTGACGCATTACAAGCTGATTCTTAAGGAAAGCCTTATATTCAGCATAATTCATTCCTGTCTGCTGCATAAGAGTTTCATCAAGAGTTGTATTCTGTTGCTTAAGAATCTCTTCAAGCTGCTTTTCTGTAACAGGAGCTCCAAGAGTCTGACTCATTGCTTCCATAAAATACTGATCAACCTGGCTGTCTGGAATTGAAATACCAGCTTTTGCAGCAGCCTGAGCAACAAGCTTTTCATCTACAAGTGAAGTCAAAACAGCTTTTCTTTGTTCTGCTGTAAGTTTTACTCCATACTGCTTTTCTGTAACAGCACAGCGCTTTTTAAGTTCGCGTACAGTAATTGATTCAGATTTGTTATACTTAACAATTGTAAGCACCTGCAAATCTGATGACTGTGCAAAACACATGCCTGCAGTAAGCAAAAGTATTGATAAACCTAAAATAATCTTTTTCATAAAAAACCTCATTTGTTTTTTCTTTTATATTAACAATTTTTAATATCTCTAGTTACATAGATTATCGGGTCAAGCCCGATAATGACATATTATCCTTCAAGTGGAAGTCCACCAGAAATTACTGCACGAATACGGCGAACACCTGCAGAAGAGCTTTGTTCTTTCTGAATCTTAAAGTCACCAATCTGTGCTGTATGCTGAACGTGAGGTCCACCACAAACTTCCTTGCTGAACCAGTCTGATTTTGCGTCCCGGCCGATTGTGTAAACCTTAACATCTTCACCATATTTATTTGTAAACAAAGCACGTGCACCTTCTGCCTTTGCCTTGTCGAGTGGCATAACTTCCATTGTAACAGGAAGATCTTCTTTAATCTTTTCGTTTACAATGTCTTCAACCTTTTTGATTTCTTCCGCAGTCATAGGACGTTCAAAAGTAAAGTCAAAGCGCATACGTTCGTTATTGATATTTGAACCCTTCTGTGCAACCTGGTCGCCCAAAACATTTACAAGTGCCTGCTGCAAAAGATGAGTTGCTGTATGATATTTTGTTGTGATTTCTGACTGTTCGGCAAGACCACCCTTAGCAGCCCCTGCATCTACAGTTTTACTTGCTTCCTGGTGCTTGCGTTCTGCTTCTTTAAAGCCTTCTACATCTACAGTAAAGCCATTTTCGGCACCAAGCTCCTGAGTAAGCTCAAGAGGATATCCGTAGGTTTCGTAGAGATTGTAAGCAACCTTTCCGCTGATGATTTTCTTAGGATTTTTCATAAGGTTAGGAAGAAGCTTCTGGAATTCTGCTTCTCCCTTCTTAAGAGTCTGGCGGAATTTTGCTTCTTCGGCAGTAAGTTCCTTGCAAACCTTTTCGTGATTAGCTTCGAGTTCCGGGTATAGTCCCTTAAAGTTTTCGATTACAGTTTCTGCAATCTGAGCAAGGAAGTCTTTTTCGATACCAAGCTTCATTCCATGGCGAACTGCACGGCGGATAAGACGGCGCAGTACATAGCCGGCTCCTACACGATCCGGAGTAACGCCCCTCTGGTCTCCAAGAATGAATACAGAAGAACGGGTATGATCTGCAATAATGCGTACAGATTTATCTTTTTCGCTGTCGCTGCCATATTTGTAGCCGGCAAGCTCTTCAATTTTCTGAATAATAGGCTGGAAAACTTCGGTAAGATAAACGCTTGTCTTACCCTGGAGAATACAGTTTGTGCGTTCAAGACCCATACCTGTATCTACGTTTTTCTTTTCGAGCGGGAGCAGGGTCTTTTCGTCAATGCGGTTATACTGCATGAATACGTTGTTCCAGATTTCCATCCAGTTGTCGCTGTCGGTACCCTTGTTAGAACCTACAGAAGGAAGGCCTTCGCCTACCCAATAGAAAATTTCGGTATCAGGACCACAAGGGCCTGTTGGACCTGCTGCCCACCAGTTGTCGCTGGCCGGAAGATAGGCAATTTTATCTTCTGGCATGCCGTTATCCATCCAGATCTTAGCTGCTTCTTCGTCGCGGGGAGCATTTTCGTCTCCTGCAAAGACAGTTACAGAAATCTTTTTAGGATCAAGGGCAAGCCAGTCCTTGCTTGTCAAAAATTCATATGAATATGCAATTGATTCTTTCTTAAAATAGTCTCCCAGCGACCAGTTACCAAGCATTTCAAAACAGGTAAGGTGGCTTGGGTCTCCAACTTCTTCAATATCACCGGTGCGGATACATTTCTGATAATCTGTAAGACGGGTACCTGCAGGATGTTTTTCTCCAAGCAGATAAGGAACAAGCGGATGCATTCCCGCCATTGTAAACAAAACAGACGGGTCATTTTCAGGAATCAAAGACTGTCCCGAAATTACAGCATGGTTTTTACTTTTAAAAAACTCAATATATTTTGAGCGGAGTTCATTTGCGTTCATAAAGTATTATTATATAGAAAATAAGTAATGTTTGCAATTGTGTGGATTGCCACGTCGCTAACGCTCCTCGCAATGACATGGCCTACGCTTACAATGGTATCGTCATTGCGAGCGTAGCGTGGCAATCCATATTTTATTCAGAGGAACGGGTAAATGTATAGACTTTACCATCGGTGGCGAAACAGTCGGTTGGAGTAATCTTAACAGGGGTGAAGATTATGGTGTCGTAGTCGGTTACGGTTTTTTCTATGGTTTGTTTTTTTACTGTTTCGGTGATTGTTTTGGTGCCGAATTCAAGGGCATAAAACTCATTAAGCACAGTATTAAAGGAGGTTGCGCGCAGTGCCAGAACGTTGTAAGAGCCAATTTCCATCATGGAATAAAGGCCTTCTTCCTGCATGTCATCAAAAAGGAAGGTATAGCGGCTGTCATTAAGATTAATTGAATTTATGCCGTCTACGGTGTTCCATACAGTGTCGCCTTCGAGTTCTACAAGGAAGCGGTTTTTTTCTTCATCAGCAGCTTCTTCGAAGGAGCTTTGAAGACTCATTTTTTTATACTGGCCATCCCATTCAGAGCTTTGTTTGATTACAAGACCAATAGAATCATAAAGAGTTATTTTTATTTCATCTGTAGAAATAAGAAGAACATCAAAACGGCGCTGAAGGTTTGTAATATCAGAGTTTACTGTATAAAGATAAATTCCGTTGTGGCGAAGCTTGCTGTCATCCCATTCATAAACTTCCTGGGAATCAGACTGAAGAAGGATGATTTCTTTTTTGTCATAATTATAGTAAATGTAGCGTATAACATTATCTTCGTTTGAAGTTTTATACCAAAGGCCATCAAGGAATGCCGCAAAGGTTTCTACAGTTCCGTCCTGAATGCGCGAAAGTTCGTTTGCAGCAAGACGACCGGCAGTTACTTTAATTTCATTTGCAAGCTCATATTTTCCCGAACCTGCATTCCATTTGTATTCCTTTTGAATCTGATTCTGCCCCGCAACAATGTTTCCGTCTTCGTCTATGATTTTTTCAGATTCATAAACCCATACAGAAAAACTTTCACCTTTTGAAAGAGAAAGCTGGTAAGAATCGGAACGCTCTGTCTGCTGAATAAAAATTGTTCCGTCAGAAACAAAATCGCCAATATTTATAATTGAATTTTCAGACTCATCCCAAAGGAAAATCTGCATTACATAGTTTTCATCTTCGGCCACACCCTGATAAATAAGTGAATTGCAGTGATCTCCAATAAGATCCATGCCCGAAAGAGAAAAAGTCCTGATTTTTGAAATTGTAGTAGGAATATCCTCAAGTCGTTCGTAATCGGCAGTGTCGGGATTAAAAAGGCCCGGAACAATTGTAAAATTTTCGGAACCGGTTTTTCTTACTGTAATAACTTCGTCGTCATAACCATCGTTATTAAAATCTAGAGTGATTGTATTAATAAGTGTTTCGTTGTTTTTAAGGGTTATAAAGGTATCGAAATTTTCGGAATTAAAATCGGAAGTTACATGGTCCGTATCTGTTTCGGTATCGGTAGTCTGAGAACCTTTTGGTGTTACAATTTTTGCACGAACAGCAGCATTGCTATTCTTTTTAATAAATTTTTTTGAAGCCAGAAATCCCGCACCAAGGAGAATGGCAATTATAATAAACATTAAAGTTATGGACTTTGTCTTCATACTATAACTTTACCGTATTTTCTGATAAAATAAAAGATATGAGAAAAATAATATTTACATTAGCAGCAACATTTTTTGTTTTATCGTTCGTTTCGTGCATGCCTGCAAAAAAGGCAGAAAAGCAGACAGCGCCACAAGTAGTAACCACGCCGGCTGTACCGTTCAGCGACATAACCGTATTAGAACTCACTAAGGATATGGGAGCCGGCTGGAACCTTGGAAATACGTTTGATGCATACGGCACCGCAAACATGAATTCAGAAACAAGCTGGGGCCAGCCGGTAACAACAAAGGCAATGATTGACGGTCTTGCAGCAAGCGGAATTAAAACAATAAGGATTCCTGTTTCATGGCATAATCACATTACTGATAAAACAAATTATACAATCTCTGCACAATGGATGGCACGAGTAAAAACTGTTGTTGACTGGGCCATAGAAGACGGCTTATATGTAATAATTAATTCTCATCATGACAATTATCTTGCAGCCGGAAAAATGCCTGCAGGCGGCGGATATTATCCAACTTCACAGAACCTTGAAGAATCTAAAAAGTTTTTAAAGAGCGTCTGGACTCAGATTGCTACAACCTTTAACAACGAATACGACGAGCATCTTATTTTTGAAACAATGAATGAACCCCGCCCGGCAGCAACCAGATGTGAATGGTGGTTTGATAATGACGTGCTTTGTAAAGATGCAATGAAATGTGTAATGGAACTTAATCAGACTGCACTTGATTCAATTAGAGCAACAGGCGGCAACAATAAAAAAAGATTTGTAATGTGCCCTTCTCTGCAGGCAAGTCAGAATGCAGCAACATCGTCTTTGTTTAAGATGCCTGTAGACCTTGAAGAAGGCCGGCTCATTCTTTCTATTCACGCCTATACACCTTATTCCTTTGCAATGGAAGCACCGGGAGAACGTAAATTCACAAAGGCTCACAAGGAAGAGCTTAATTCATTATTTTCAATACTTAAAAACAGATTTATTGCAAAAGGCTACGGCGTTGTAATCGGCGAATACGGTGCTACAAACAAAGATAATCTTGAAGAGCGAGTTGCCTGGTTTGACTATTATGTTTCAACTGCAACAGAGGCTGGCATTCCTTGTATTTTGTGGGATAACGGAGTATGGGAACTGCACAAAGATGAAAACGGCGAGTTTGATTACAGCGAAGGCTACGGATACTATAACCGCCTCGCGCAAACCTGGTATTTCCCAGAGATATTAGAAGTGATTGTTAAATAGATTGCCACGTCGCTACGCTCCTCGCAATGACGAAGGCCCGTCATTGCGAGCGAAGCGCTATGTCATTGCGAGCGAAGCGCGGCAATCTAGATTAATGGTTTCATTGCAGTCATGTATGCGCGCAACTTGCGTCCTACAACCTCGATTGGGTGGTTGCGGATTTCGTCGTTTACGGCTACAAGTTCGGCATTGTTAACCTGTGTATCTTTTATATCAAGACCTTTTCCAATAACATCTGTATGAAGCTTTGGCATAAGATCTTTTGCCATCATTGGAGCTGCAACGCGGCTGAAGAGGTAACATCCATACTCTGCAGTATCAGAAATTACGCGGTTCATTTCATAAAGACGCTTGCGGTCAATGAGGTTTGCAATAAGAGGAACTTCGTGGAGCGATTCGTAGTAAGCAGATTCCGGTTTAATTCCTGCATCAACCATTGTTTCAAATGCAAGTTCACAACCGGCTTTTACCATTGCAACAAGTAAGATTCCCTTGTCAAAGTATTCCTGTTCTGTAATTTCTTCACTAGATTCTGCTGTCTTTTCAAAGTCGAGCTTTCCTGTATCTTCGCGCCATGCAAGAAGATCCTTGTCACCGGCCTTCCAGTCTTCCATCATTGTGCTACTGAACTTACCGCTGATGATGTCGTCCATGTGCTTCTGATAAAGTGGAGCCAAAAGCTTTTTGATTTCTTTAGAAAGTTCGTTTGCCTTGATTTTTGCAGGGTTAGAAAGACGGTCCATCATGTTTGTAATTCCACCCCATTTAAGAGCTTCACTTACAACGTTCCAGCCGTGCATAAGGAGCTTTGTTGCATATTCAGGAGCAATTCCTTCGCTAACCATTTTGTCATAACAAACGATTGTACCAGCCTGGAGCATACCGCACAGGATTGTCTGTTCGCCCATAAGGTCTGATTTAACTTCTGCAATGAAAGAGCTTTCAAGTACACCGGCCTTTGAACCACCCATACCAACTGCAAGAGCCTTTGCATAAGCCCAGCCCTTTCCTTCAGGGTCGTTTGCAGGGTGAACGGCAATAAGATCCGGTACACCAAATCCGCGCTGGAATTCGTGCCAAACTTCTGTACCTGGTCCCTTTGGAGCACACATTACAACAGTAATATCTGGACGAATAATCATTCCTTCTTCAATCATATTAAAGCCATGGCTGTACCAGAGGGCAGCACCCTTCTTCATTTTTGCCATAACTTCTGTAATTACAGGAGTATGCTGTTTATCTGGAGTAAGGTTTCCTACTAAGTCTGCTGTTGGAATCATTTCGTCATATGTTCCAACTTTGAATCCGTTTTCTGTAGCGTTTTTCCAGGACTGACGTTTTTCGGCAATAGCAGCCGGTCTAAGTGCATAACTAACATCAAGTCCTGAATCACGAAGGCAGAGACCCTGGTTCAAACCCTGAGCTCCACATCCAACAATTACAATTTTTTTACCTTTAAGGGCGTTTACTCCGTCCGCAAATTCTTCTTTTGCCATAGAACGGCAGTGTCCAAGCTGAAGTCTAGCCTCGCGCCATGGAATTTTGTTGAAATAATTTTCACCCATATTTTTGCCTCGTTTTTATTGATAGTAATCTTCATTATAGTTCAATCCTATTGCGTTTGTAAATATACCTCCAGTACGCAGTAGCTGCACTTAAAAACCAGACAATGCCAACAGACCACCAGATGCCCCAGACATTAAAAAGCGGAATTGCGGTGAGAATAAAAGGCACAGTAAAACGGCCGACAATTTCTGTAACACCATTTACAAGAGAAAAAAAGGCGTCGCCTACTCCGTTGAGGACACCGCGGACCATGTAAATAATTCCCAGGAAAACATAGAACCAGCTGGTAATGGCAAGAGCCTTTGCACCCATCACAATAACATCAGGGTCTTTTACAAAAAGACGGGTAATTGCTTTTCCAAAAAACTGCATTACAGGCAGCATGGCAAGAGAAAAAATTGTCATCATGAGCATGCTCTTTTTAAAGCCTTCCATGAGACGTTCTTTGTTTTTTGCACCAAAGTTCTGGCCGCTGTAAGTACTTAAGGCCGCACCCAGAGTCTGATAAGGCTGATGAATCAACTGTTCTACACGGCTTGTTGCTGTAAACGCGGCAACGGCTACGGCACCAAAATTATTTACAACCCTTTGCAAAGCCATACAGGAAATTGCAATCATCGAAAACTGCAGGCTGAGCGGAACACCAAGACGAATACACTTGTATAAAATTGAAGAATTAAGGTGCAGATCAGCCCTTGTGAACTTAAAATATGGATTTGTTTTAAAAGCAAAAGCCAGACAGAGAATACTGCAGATTATGTTAGAAATTAAAGTTGCAATACCAGCGCCGATTACACCCATGTGCAGATTGTAAACAAATATCAAATCAAGAATGATATTCAAGATACAGGAGAGAATCAAAAAATATAGGGGTGTTTTTGAATCGCCCAAAGCCCTGAGCATGGAAGAAACAAAATTATAGGCGCTCACCAGAAAAAGGTTCAGACACATAATCTGCATGTAGGCCGTTGCATCCGAAAGAATATTCTGGGGAGTGTTCAAGAATCTTAAAAGTGGGGAAGCACTGAAAAAGGCAATGGTGCCAATTATAAGAGGCACTACAATCATGATAAAAGCAGTGTTCACAATACAGTTTTTTACTTTGGAATCATCACCTTCGCCAAAAAACTGAGAGGTTACAATTCCGCCGGCAGAACCTGTTCCGTTACAAAGGGCAAAAAAGAAAAAGGTAATTGAAGCAGTGGCGCCAATTGCAGCAAGGGCGTCTGCACCAATAAGCTGACCAACAATTACAGAGTCTGCAAGATTATAGAGCTGTTGAAAAATATTACCAATAAGCATAGGCACCGAAAAAGTCAAAAGCAGGCGCACAGTATTACCGCTGGTCATATTAATCATATTTGTTTTCATACTGCTGATTATAGTCCGCCGGAGAAAAAGTAAATTGTACGTTTATATCTTATTATATGAAGAATTTTACATCTTTTCGTAAAAGCTGTAGTCGTAGGCATTGTCGCTTGTTAAAGGTGCCGGAGCAACTTCAAAATAAACAACAGCATTTCGGCCAGCCTTTATTGTAAACTTAGGAGCCTTACCGTCTACAAGCTGCGTAGCAACAAGAGGCTTTGCTGCAGACTTAAGTAAATCAATCTGCTCTTCATTCAGGTTTGCACACTCGCCCATATCGTGCCATACCTTTAACGGATTACAGCATTCTTCATCAACTGTTTTTGTTAAAAGGCTTGCGCGGGTGCAGTCCAGCTTTGGCAGAACAATTTCAAAATCAAGCTGCTTCTGTTTTGTTTCGAGGGTAAGGTTCCAGGCAATGCCTTTATAAGAACCGTCTGCTGCTTTTACAATCACAATATTTTTATCACGGTAAAGACATTTTTCCTGGCCGTCCTTAAGGTCTTTAAAGAACTTAAAGGTCCAGTATGTTGGCTTTGGAATGCTTCCGTTTGCTAAAAGTCCAAAACCTCCGTGGAACGGTGTAAAAGGAACTCCATTTTCTTCAAATACATCACCAAAGGTCCAGTATGAATAACCCGTTGCATAGTCTCCAATTTCGGCAAGAGTACGTCCAAGATAGGCTGCATTCAGATTTGTATCGTGAATAGGACAGTTTGGAATATATGAAGTATTGAACTCTGTAATGTAGAACGGAAGATCCTTGTAATCCTTGTAACGGTTTATGATCTTACGGCAGTCTCGCAGTGTCTGCAAAGTTTCATCAAGCGGCATAAGTTTTGCGTATCCGTAGTGACCCTTGTAATCAGGGAATAAAGTTGTATAGTGATGACGCGAAATAAAATCAATCGGCGGCTTTTTCTGTGTAAGGAAGTCAAGGAATCCGACCATCCATTTTTTGTCTGCGCCTCCACAAATTGCAGGGCCTCCAACCATAAAGCGTTTGTTCAGCTTTTTAATTGCGCGTGCAGTTTTTTCGTAAAGCTTAAAATATTCCTGCATGTCTGCATCTTTCCAGAAGCCAGGAAGATTTGGTTCATTCCAGACTTCAATAGGCCAGGTAAGAACTTCTTCTTCGCCATAACGCTGCATCAAATGGCGCAGCGTTGCAGTAACAAGGTCAGTCCATTTTTTATAATCTTTTGGAGGAGTTGTGTTACCCTTCCAGTAAAAAATTGTCTGTTCACCGGAGGCAAGTTTTTTTGGCATAAAACCAAGTTCAAGGAATGGTCTGATATTTAAAGCAAGATAAGCATCAACAACACGATCAAGATAAGTAAAATTATATTCAATTATGCGCGGAGCATTTTTGTCTACATATTCAAAATACTCATGGTAATCTTTAAAATCTTCAGGTTTCTTTTTGAGCGCACTCCTGTCCTTAAACTCCTGATAAATTGCCATATCATCACTGAACAGTCCATGCCCGCGGATAAACTTAAAGCCAATATCCTTCTGAACAACAGCCAGCTGATCCAGATATTCCTTTGTAAGCGCCAGCCCCATTCGCCCGGTTCCAACACAGTAGTTTACATTATTGTTGAATTTTACCTTTTCTTTTCCTGTGAGTTTGATTTGTGTTTTCATAAAATGCCTCGCTAAATATAGAATAAACTATAAAAAGCGAAAATAAAAGAGTAAAAGCATAAATAAAGGAATCATTTTTGGGGATGTTTTTCATCTGACTGCGACATTACCTGACCGCCATTAACTGTATACAGCTCTTCTTCTGTCATTTCGCGGGCAAACCAGGAGTAATCGCAGGCGTTTAAATTGGGATAGGTTTTCTTTTTTCTTAACATCTTCCTTACTCCCAATCACAACCACAATTTGGACATTTGTCTGGAAATCTAAAACGAAAACCGAAACGTAAGCCTTTAAAATTTTTAGATTTTGGATTATAAAAAGAACTTATTTTAGTTTTACAATTCGGACAAGTAATTCGTTCATGAATTAAAATATCTATAAATATAAAGGCTAGAAAAATCAGAGGTTTTGGAAATATCAAAGCACAAATGCACAAAATAACTGGAATTACCCAACCTGTTAATTTGTATTCTGTTCGTATTTTCATATTTTATTCTCACGACTTAATTTATAGCAGTTTCCTCTTACAGATATAATAAATATTGCCCTCTTTATCCCAAAAGAACATCCTCTAACAACTATGTTGTACAATAAGTTTCTATAATATCTTCTTGGCTATCATTTACAATAATCTGAAAAAGATATTCATTTACCCCGTTTTCATCATAAGCATTCATTTTGTAATCACTGAAATTTTCTTTAACAATTAATCCATTTATTATCCCAGACAAAATATACGCTACATAGTTCTGTTCATCTAACAATAAACTATTATCATTCATTACCGAAGAACTCATTTTGTCATAATAATCTTTTGCTTTCTCTCTTTCTCCTAAACAGAAAAGAACATTTGCATAACCAAATAGTTGAACAAATGAAAATGTATTTCCATTAATAATCCATCTATCATATACATCTTTTAAAGCAATATAATTGTTTGAAAGCTCTTCTGTTTTATGACACCAGGTATCATATATTTGTAATTCAATAGAATAGGCTTTCCATTCCTTGGGTTCTATTTCAATGGCTCTGTCAAGGATATCAAGAGCCTTTTCAGCATCTTCCATACTATTCCACCAACATAAACTGTTAGTTTGCTCAATTAAATCACTATATTTAGTATTTGTACAACTCAAAAAAGAAACTATTATAATAACTAGCAAGACAAAATGCTTTTTCATTTATTTAATTCCTTAATGTCATCTTGTCATCTCGCGGGCAAAAGAGGAATAGTCGTAAGTATCTAAAGTTTGATTGCGTTTTTGTTTTTTTAACAACTTTTTACAACTCCTATCTAGATATGAAAAAAAATATCGCTTTTTTTCACAGTTTCATTTATTCTCCAAACTCTCCTGAGTATCTTTTCCTCTATATATAGTTATCAACCAATTTATTGAAGTTGTTAATATGGGTAGAATTATAATAACAAAAAAATATTCATGAGATATAAGTACAAAAAAAATACCTATTGTTAAAATAAATGAAAAAAATATTAATCCAATAAAAATAATCGCATTTCCTATACCCAAAGAGGTATGAAATTTTACATTTAGATAAAAAAACAAATTCCAAATAATATATAAAAGAATCGAAATTCCAAGTATCATTAAAATTTTTAGAAAATAACCATTCTTATGAGAAAAAATAATTAATAAAGCAGCTATAATTATATTTATACAAAGAGTGATAAAAAAATTGATAATTATTTTTTTCTTCATTGTCTTCTCGTTTATTTAATTAATTAAATCTATTATACCAATAGTTTTAGTTTTGGTATCAAACTCGATTCTACTGTAATACCATTCATTGTTTTGTTTAACGGAATCAACATAGAGAATGCCTTTCCCTTTGTTACCCTTTGCAAAAAGAATTATTTCTGCTTTTCCACTACCATCTTCATTTTCATTAATTATAACCTTTATAACCGATATATGTTTTATTGTATCACCTAAATATTCTTTTACAATTTCGTCCTGATTCAACAATTTCATTGCATATACATATGGTTCACTATCAGATAATGGTTTATGTACCGACTTAAAAATGAAAAAACCAAGTATAAAAACTAATAAAAGGAGAAAGAAATAATATCTTTTTCTGTTTTTTTTCATATTACAATCCACTATCTGGAAAATCGAGAACAAACGATACACCTAATAAAGTTGTAAGATCTCCAGCGACTCTTCTTTCGGGAATATTTATCTCAAAACCGCCAGATGCTCCTAAACCCAAAGCTCCCCCTACTGTAAATTTCCAATCATCACCCTGTATACCTATTTCACCAGATACAGTAGATATATTTAAACCAACGGAAGCTTTCACTCCTTTTCCTGTTTCAATATTATATTCACCATCCATAACATCTAAAGAAAAACTTCCTGCTATATTATTCGTCATTTTAGAATTATTTAATTCTGATGATAATCTTAAAAGACCACCTTGAACATTTATCCCATTATATCCGGAATTATTATTATTCTTTTTGTTAATTTCTAAAAAAACCTCTTTATCAACTTTATTTTGATTTGCTGTTTTACAACTATTATCTATTCCAATAAAGAAATCAACATCTGGCTGCAATTCACCCATGAAACTTACTATTTCTGAATATTTCAAAAACTTTATAGATTCACTATTCTCACATAATACTTCAAAAGTATAACCAAGTTCTTCTCTCTCAAATGCAAGGAATTTTTCTGAAGCCTCCAACAATGCCTTTTGATTATTGCGAGGTGACCTTATTATTTTATTATAATAATCTATTTCATAACCTAAACTGGAGACATAGATTTCATTAATTGAATTTACAGCCTTTCCTCTTCCCGCATTTCGTTTGTTATTTGTATTTATCAATCCATCCTTACTACTCTGATATTCTCTATCATTATAATTACTTGAACTATTATTACAAGGATCAGAAGATTCTGGGTTATAACAATCTGAAGATGTGGAATAAGATAGTTTATAATTTCCATTATTACCGGAATTTGTATAAATTGAAGTCGGTGTTAAAGGCTGATTCGGCTGTTGAGGAGTAATATCTGGAGTTGAATTATCTGATGACGTATCTGTTTGTGGCTTTTCTTGATTATTACCAGGATTCCCAAAATTAATCGTCTGCCCTACATATATAAGATCAGGATTATCAATACCATTATTTGCAGCAACTTCGTTTACTGTAAGATTTGTTCCATGTTCCTGGTTGTAATTATAAACCAGTGTTCCAAGAGTATCCCCGCTTTGAACTGTATGAACATCTTCATTAACGTTTCCACCATTTACACGATAAGCCTCTTCTCTTGTAAGCTCACGGCCGTATGGGGTGAAATCGAATGTGTTAATGTCTATGAATTTTGGAAGTTTGTGCTTTATTTTTTTCATTCCTCAACTACTCCAAGCAGGTTTATAAAGGGATAGTCTGTCTTTATTTCTTCTATTTTGCCTGTTTCGAGGGAATAGCGGTACCACTTATGGGGAACCTGTACTGGTCCAAGACCAAAAATGAATCCCGCAAAAAACATTCCATGTGTAAAACTATACCATCTGTCCTTCCTTGAAAAATACAGATACTTTTCTGTCATATAGTATCTGTCATTAACCTTGCCCAAGGGCCTTCCCCTGATGCCCCTTATATTTGTCTCTATGATTTCTCCCGTGTCTATTTTCTGTATTACTATTTTCCCCTTTTTATTCAAGCCTACATATGCATTTGTAAGCGGCATAAAGCCGTATCCCTGCAGGTCTGTTTCTGCATAAAAAATTTCACCTGTAAGGCAATCAAAATACATTACACACTTTTCTACACTTTCGCTAAAGAAAAAGATTTTATTGTCATATAAACAGCTTATTTCTTTATACCTCATTTTTGAAATATCAATAGACTGATATTCTTTCGTTTCAAGATCTACAATAAGCACCATAAATTCTTTTGTATGATCCCAGATTAATGCCTTGTTATCAAAAACAAAGAAAGGACCGTTTATAAGGTTTATTTTTCCAAAATCTATTGTAAAGGTATCTTCTATCTGGCCTTTAGTGTTAACGCATATAAAGGTAGATGTATGTCTCCCTGAATTCTGAAACCACAACTTTTGCCTTTTACCGTCAAAAGCGTATTCGTAGCTTCCAGTATTTCCCAGAGGAACAGGGACTACTGTATTACCGATTATTATAGAATTGTCTCTGTAATATATCAGAGGAGGTTCAATGCTTTCTGCAGCATGACAGTAAAATGTGAAAAAGAAAACCATTAACACAAAAAGAACTTTCTTTCTCATGCACAGCCTCAGAGTTTTTCCCGCCAACAGTTATTGTTGCTTGCACATAAAACATTATCTATACAATTAGGTATTGGTGTATCAAAGTAACTGTTTATTCCGCTTCCATCTGTAGTCAAAACATCTCGTCCTATTATTCCGCAGCTATTTGTAAGTACTTCATATCCAGAAAAGCTTTTACCTATTTCAACCGAAGCATCATAAATATATGCATTCTGTACAGAATTTGTATTGAATACTATCATTTCATCAAATTCCATGGCACTAAGAGAAGCCATCATTTCTTCTTTAGAGTCATAAACTCTGGCAAGACAACCTGCCTGTCTATCAAACCCCGATGATACTGCAAGAGGCATTGTAGCTTTTCCGACCGGTGTATTGCTTAATATAGTTGTATCTTTTCCTTTATAATCTGGTTGTGTAGTGCCTGGTAGAGTATCGTCACTTAAGCCATTTGTTTCCTTTGAAATACCAATAATCTCAAAGAAAACAAATTTATTATCGTAAGTCTGAACAAACCACCCTGCATGTCCGAAATTTTTGGCGCCCTCTTTATTCACTACATAACCGGCTATTGTACCGTATTGCATGTTCCGGCCTGCACCCGTTTTTTTCATCTCATCATACATGGCCATCATAGCCTGCTCGTCAGGTGACATTGTTCCTTCAGGTCTTGGCAGTGTATCAAAACTCATAGGAATTGTCGTATTTGAATCAGTTTCCTGAGAAGGTGTATCTGAACCTGACGAGCTGTTTGAAACGGGGCTTACCTGTCCTTCTTCCGGTTCATCCTTCCTTTCATACTTTGCGACAATTGCATCCATAGCTGCCTGATCACCACGTTCATGAGCTTTGGCCATTGCATACTGGTCTTCCGGTGTCATTACCTGGCCACCGTTTACAAGATAAGCCTCTTCTCTTGTAAGCTCACGGCCGTATGGGGTGAAATCGAATGAGTTGATGTCTATAAATTTGGGAAATTTTTGTTTTAATATTCTCATTTAACCATTCCCATCCTATCTAATATTATGTTTTGCAATGTTACAGAAATTAAACCAACAATATCAACTAGCAATAGAATTCTGAATGGATATTGTTTTATTGAAAATAAATAAAAAATTAACATTAAAAAGGAAAATGCAATAATAACGATCTTAATAATACATGAGGCTTTATTATTTTTTAAAATAAATCTATAAATCAAATACGCTCCCCAAAAAAGAATTGAAAGCCCAACTGCATAAATTATTATCAAGGTGCAGCACTCGTTTTTATCTATCTGTTTATTATAAAAATAAAGTGTTATAAAACAATAAAATAAAACTAAAATCAAGAAATTCAATAAATATGGTAGCCATAATTTTTTATTCAATTGTACTTCTGATACTTCTTGTGATTTTTTAATACTATTAGGCGATAGTGGAATAAGACTTATAGCAAATGGTATGAAAATAGAAATAATAAATAAAATGCTTTGTTCAAAAAAACTAAAATCTGTAATACATATAATCATTATAAATATAGAACATATTATTTTGAATATTTGAATTAATCTGGGTTTGACTAGTTTTTCCCAAAGTAAAATAGCAAAACTTGTAACGAAAAATATTATTATTGATATAATAATTAATTGAAGATTTAGTTCTTTTTTATTTAAAATACGTATTAAACTGTTAAGAACAATAAGAGATAATAATATAATAAACCCGAATAAAAAACGTTTAGCTTTAGTCATTTGGTATTTCAATCGCAAATTGTAAATTCACAAATAAACTGGCATCTAAAAATACTGAAATACTCTCTGGGCTTTCTTTTTTTTCATACATTATACCAGTCCCAATATCTAATCCTGCGCCAATTGTCAATCTGGTTTCTCCTATTTTCATTCCTACCCTTCCGTCTAAACCAATCAGATTTATACCGAAACCCATTTTTTTATATTCTGATGAATTGATCAAGGAAATTTCTCCATTAATATAATTAAATTCACAATCTCCAACAATTCCTTTATTTTGAGTTTTTGAGCTTATTTTTGATACACCTGCTTCCACTGAAAAACCATTTCTAGACGACTCTTGGGCAAAATATAAATCTTTTTCATTCTTTAATTGATTGTTTTCTATTCTACTTTCATTTTTATATGAAACTTCACAAGATTTCACTGTCGGGGGATACATTTCCTCATAATATTGATTTATTTCTTTCTCTTCTCGTAAAACCCTTACAATTTTTCCTGTACCATCAGTAATTCCAATTCCATCATATGATAATGTACTTGCGGAACCATACATACCTATAAACAGATAATAGCCAACTATATCTTCAAATATTGCTTTATTCTTAGGATTAACAATCATTAAATGCTCATCTTTATAATCATGCCCATTGTATCTCTTATCTGGATTTGGATCATCCGGATTATAATTTTCAGGCCCTGTCGGAAATAATTCATTATTACTCTCTGTTGTAGTTTGATTCGCAACTGGATTACCTGAGCCGTTATAACTGTTTGAACCAGAATTATTCGTTGTATTTGCTGTTGTTTTAACTTCGTTAGATGAATGTTGATCTTGTTGATGTGTAACAGTCTCGCCTCCAGCAATTAATACCGATTCACCCGAAATATTATTATCATCAGGTATACTTATACCTGAACTGTCTTTTTCCCTATTGGCAATAACATCCTGCGCCCATTTTATATCATATTTCGTAAGAACTGAAGTGTTTCCATTACTATCTGTGACTGTATCTCCTGGAGTTGCAAGCGCCTGCGCAGCAATGGAATTTTCTATCTGGCGTCCACCATTTACAAGATAAGCCTCTTCTCTTGTAAGTTCACGGCCATAAGGAGTGAAATCAAATGTGTTGATGTCTATGAATTTTGATAATTTGCGTTTTAACATCATCATAATCCTTCACTGTATTGAATATATTCATATACCTGATCAGCTATTTTATTGAATTCTTCTATTGGTAAATCTATCTGAGTTATTATGTCTCCATCCATTCGTGGCATCATGCTGTTTGGATCATTTTCAACAGTCATCTTAAACCGACTTATTAAATCGCTTGAATAATCAATCACTTTATATTCAAAATCTCCTGAAGGATTATTTATAATCTCATAGCTTATTTTTACTGTCCCAAATCCGGCAGCTCTTGCTATGTCATATAATTGAAAATCATATTCTATATTTATGACACCATTTTCTTCCGTCTTATTCAAGAGTTTAATGCACGAACCAAAAGTCTGCCGATAAACATTTACAATATTAAGGACAGGTACAAGTTTATTATCAAATATAGTAAAATATAATTCCCCATCATATTGTCCATATTTTGGATACCCAACTTCATCTAAATCATCAATATATTCATATTCAACTTTTATGCCATTTTCAATTTCTTCACTTTGAATAATATAAAAACGCCCAAGGTATAATTCTTGAATTAATGTTGATCCCTTATTTAGTTGCATTGTATTTTCATTAACTATTATAGTTTGTTTTGAACACGAACAAATAAAAACACATATTAATAATAGAATTAAAAAAGAACTCTTCTTCATGTCTGCCTCTCATATATCGCATTCATTTTTTTATGTTCTCAATATTGGATATTTTTCCACAACACGTTTAAGTTTCTCTGAATATTTTTCCCCATTTATTTCATACTTTAAAAGTATGTATTTTGTCTTATACTTTTTTATTTTTATTCTTAAAGCTTCATCTTCTATTCTGAACGAATATAATTGATAAAAACTTCCATTTTCTTCATGCATAATCCCATTTGCCTCTAAAGACACATCTTGAAAATGTTCAATTTCATTACCCTTGTCATCTTCCAGAATAATGTTTGTTATTGTAATTTTTTCAAAAGTCGTATTTTTAGAAAACCTTTTAAAGATTAATTCTAACCATACTGTAGTCATGATTCTAGTACGGTAAATATCATTTGTTGTTTCTAATTTCTTAAAGACATTACCATTGAGAGTATTAAATTCTTCACTTTCAAAACTAATAATATAATCAGTTTTACAAAACAAAAATCCCATTGCAACCCCAACAATAATAATACCAGTTATAAATCTTTTATTGAGTTCTTTCATTTCTGAATCCTGTTAAATAATATGGAACCATATCTTTAAAAAAATGACCTATTGGATTATTTATAGGATCACAATAGTTATAAGTTCCTTTATATCTTGGATCTAAATATAATTCATAAGAACCATCAGGAGAAAAATCTTTTGTAAAAACCGCTTCTCTTCCGTCTTTACAAACGAATTTTAATTCATCAAAACCAAATCCATTCTGATGATATTTTGACATTTCTGGAGATAACAGTTTCCAATCACCATTGTTTTGAGCAGATTCCAAAATATCTTGATATGATTCTGTAATAATATTTCTTGAATCTCTTTCTTCGAAATGAAAACTCATTAATTTATCAAAAAAATCCTGAAAAACAGATGTTTTATCATTCATTGATAGATATACATATATTTCTGAATAATTTTTAAAATTCTTTATTTTTCCCGTTTCTTCACCATAAGCTGTAACTGTATAGCCTAAAAAAGGGTCAGACAATAATTCTGCAGCGGCTTTCAATGATTCTGGATCATCAAGATTTGCTATTATTCGAGTTGGATCATGTGGATCAAATATCAAAGATGTAGATGCATTATCACTGTTATTGCCTGATTGAGAAGGATCATCTGTCTTTTTTACAGTAGTATTTCCGCTGTTTTCATTTTGTCCTTTAATCTTTTCTTCCTTTTTTGAAAGTTCACACTGATTAGTTTGTACTGGTGTTGTCTCAATTACTTCAGATGTATCTGAAACATCCCCTGTCGGTTCATTATAACCTATTTGTTCCTTCGCCCATTTTATATCATACTCCGTAAGTACAGAAGTCTTTCCATTACTATCTGTAACTGTATCTCCTGGATTTGCAAGCGCCTGAGCAGCTATGGAGTTTTCTATTTCCACTCCACCGTTTACAAGATAAGCCTCTTCTCTTGTTAGTTCACGGCCGTAAGGGGTGAAATCGAATGTGTTGATGTCTATGAATTTTGGAAGCTTATGCTTTATTTTTTTCATTCCTCAACTACTCCAAGCAGGTTTATAAAGGGATAGTCTGTCTTTATTTCTTCTATTTCTCCTGTTTCAAGAGAATAGCGGTACCACTTATGGGGAATCTGTACTGGTCCAAGATCAGAGAGGAATTTCCCAAGGAAAAGCTGGAATCCATGTGTAAAGCTAAACCCTCTATCCTTTTTTGAAAAATACAGATACTTTTCTGTCATATAGTATCTTTCACTAACATTGCCACTGGTTCTTCCCCTGATTCCACTTATTTTGGTTTCTATGATTTCCCCAGTATCAAACTTCTGGATTACTATTTTCCCCTTTTTATTCAAGCCCACATATGCATTTGCAAGCGGCATAAAGCCGTATCCCTGCAGGTCTGTTTCTGCATCGAATACCTCGCCTGTAAGACAATCATAATACCTTACTTTATCATCTACATTGTTATAGAAAAAAACTTTTTTGTCATAAAAACCATAAATGGGATAATATTCATATTTTGATAAATCAAAAACTTTGAATTCTTTTGTTTCCAGATTCACAAAAATAATTATATTCCTATGACCACATACTAGAGCAATATTATCAACAACAAAAAAAGGACCAGTATCCCAAATATATATACTACCAAAGTTTATTGTAACTATCTCCTCAATATCTCCATTCATATTAATTTTGGTAAAAGTCGAAATATGGTCTACAGCAGCATGAGTCCACAATTTCTGTTGTTTTCCGTCTAAAGCACACCAAAGTTCGGAAGGATTAGGAATTACTGTGTCACCGAATACTATAATCCTTTCATTCCAGTTGTTGTATATCATAGAAACTTTAATACTTTCTGAAGCATGACAGTAAAATGAGAAAAAGAAAATCAGCAAAACAAAAAGAATCTTCTTTTTCATATACAGCCTCAGATTTTTTCACGCCAGCAGTTATTGTTGCTTGCAGATAAATCATCATCTATAAAATTAGGTACCGGTGAATCGAAGTAACAGTTTATTCCGCTTCCTTCAACGGTCAATGAGTTCCTTGCCGCTATTCCGCAGCTGTTTGTAATCAATTCATATCCAGAAAAACTCTTCCCTAATTTAACAGACTCATCATAAATATATGCATTCTGTACGGAATTCGTATTAAATACTACCATTTCATCAAATTCCATTTTTTTTAAGGCAGCTATCATTTCTTCTTTTGAATCATAAACTCTGGCAATACAGCCTGCCTGGGTAGGAAAATCCAATGATGCAGCAAGAGGCATAGTTACCTTCCCAACCGGTGTATTACTTAATACTGTTGTATCTTTTCCGTTATAATCCGGTTTTGTAGTGCCTGGCTGTACACTCTCTTTCAAACCATTTGTTTCTGGCGAGATACCTATCACCTCAAAGAAAACAAATTTATTATTATATGTCTGAACAAACCACCCTGCATGACCAAAACCGGCAGCTCCCTCTTTATTTACAACATAACCGGCTATTGTACCATATTGCATGTTCCGGCCTGAACCTGTTTTTATCATCTCATCATACATGGCCATCATAGCCTGCTCGTCAGGAGACATTGTTCCTTCAGGTCTTGGCAGTGCATCAAAATTCATAGGAATTACCGTATTTGGATCAGTCTCCTGAGAAGATGTACCAGAACCCGATGAACTGCCTGTAGTAGAATTTGTCTGCTCTGGCTCCTGTTTATCCTTATTTTCATACTTTGCGACAATTGCATCCATAGCTGCCTGGTCACCACGTTCATGAGCTTTGGCCATTGCATACTGGTCTTCCGGTGTCATTACCTGGCCACCGTTTACAAGATATGCTTCTTCTCTTGTAAGTTCACGGCCATAAGGTGTGAAATCAAATGTGTTGATGTCTATGAATTTTGGAAGCCTGCGTTTTTGTATTTTCATTTATCCTCACATATACATTTATCTAATATTATTATATTACGGATTAAATAAAAAGCAAGGTTTATCTTGCGAAATAACTTGTTAGTCTAATATATTTTTTTTTGTCAAGTGATACAATTATATTGTATAATATACATCTTAGATTATACAAGGAAAAAATAATGAAATATTGTTTGATAAAACAGCAGGATGAAAAAGATTGTGCGGCAGCATGTCTAGCTACGGTTGCTGCTTTTTACGGCAAAAGAATATCTATAGCCAAAATCCGAAACATGGCAGGTACCGACCTTAAAGGAACTTCTGGACAAGGCATAATAAAAGCAGCAAAGCTTCTTAGTTTTTCCTGCAAACTTATGATATTTAATAACAAAATTATTTCACCAGAGCTTCCATTTCCTTGTATTGCGCATACAAAAAAATCCATTAATAATGAATTGCTTGAACATTATGTTGTTATTTTCAAAGTTAAGCATAACAAAATTCTAATAGGAGATCCGGCCGATTCCTTAAAATGGATTTCTAAAGATGACTTTTCTAAAGATTGGACAGGAAATATATTTTTTCTTTCACCAGATACAACCTTTGAACAAAGTACCGATGATAAATCGTTTTTCCAACGCTTCTGGTATCTTTTATTACAGAACAAGCACATTACTGTACAAACATTCATTGCAAGCTTTGTACTTACAATTCTTGGTATTTTCAGTGCGTTTTATTTCAGATTTCTTATTGATGAAGTAATATATTCATATTTACCAAATGCCCTTGTTTCAATTTCGCTTGCCTATCTTGCAGTAATCATATTCCAAAGTATACTTGGTTACGCCAGAAATCACTTGATTATCTTTTTAGGTAACAAACTGGAAGCTTCGCTGTCTTTAGATTATTTCAGGCACATTCTTAACCTTCCTCTTGATTTTTTTACAAAACGCAAAAGTGGAGAAATCCTTTCAAGGTTTTCTGACATTAACACCATTAAAAATGCACTTTCATCAATGTGTGTTGGTGTAATTCTTGACTGTACCATGCTTATATTTGATGGAATTGTTTTATTTGCCTTCAGTTCCTCTCTCATAACAATTGCGGTTATTCCTGTAATTCTTTCCGGCATTCTGGTTCTTGCCTTTGCAAAAAAGTTCCGGAAACTCATTTATATTCGTTCTGTTTCCGAAGCCGAAAAGTATTCTCATTTTGTCGAAAGTATAAACGGCATGTCTACAATAAAAGCACTTGCCTCTGAAGATGAATGCAATGACCGGGCAGAGTTAAAGATTATCGATTCAATTCAAAAAGGCTTTACCCTTTCAAATCTTGGAAACCTTCAGTCTACACTACAGGGCTTTTTATCTCAGGCCGGAAACCTTGCAGTTTACTGGTACGGGAGTTTTCTTATAATGCAAGGTAAGCTTTCATTAGGACAGCTTATTTCTTTTGTGACCTTACTCGGCTTTTTTCTTGGCCCTTTAGGTCGTTTAATAACACTTCAACCTCAGTTACAGGAACTTTCTGTTGCATCAAAAAGACTTGGTGAAATATTAGATCTTAGCGAAGAAAAATCTGCACAAGGAACAAAGCTTATACCAAAAGATATAAAAGGTAATATCTGTGTAAAAAACCTTACATTTTCTTATGGAACCAGAGGAGTAACACTCAATAACATTAACCTTGAAATTAAGGCCGGTCAGAAGGTTGCCTTTGTTGGTCCTTCGGGTTCCGGCAAAACAACTCTTATGAAACTTCTGTTAAAATTTTACGAACCGGAATCTGGAGAAATAACTCTTGATGATAAAAATATAAAAGATTTTGACACACAATTATACCGAAAAACTTTTGGGTATGTTCCGCAGGAAATTCTCTTATTCAGCGGAACAATACAAGATAATATTGCATTCGGTAATGAAGGAGCAACCCCCGAAGAAATATTTGAAGCAGCCAGTAACGCTCAGGCACTGGATTTTATTTCTAAACTAGAGGAGCGTTTTGCAACAAAAGTTGGTGAACGCGGAGCATCTCTTTCTGGAGGTGAACGGCAAAGACTCGCACTTGCACGTGTTTTGTTACGGAAACCACAAATTCTTGTTCTTGACGAAGCTACTTCAAATCTGGACAGTATTTGTGAAAAAGAAATTATGAAAACCATAGGTAAAATCAGTTCTGGAATTACAACAATTATGGCAGCACACAGACTAAGTACAATAAAAAAATGTGACAAAATCTTTGTACTTCAGGATGGTCAAATTGTCGAAAGCGGTACACACAGCTCTCTTATGCGCAAAAAAGGCACATATGCAGCCATGTGGAAAAATCAGAATGCGGAGGACTAACTGTGAAAGCATATGATTACAGTACAATGCCTTATGTAAAAGAATACTTTTTAAACAGAAAAACAAAATTACAACAGGCTTTTATTTGTATTATTACATTACTGCTTACATTTATTTTTGTTTTTATATGTTTTGCTCCTTTTGAAGAAGTTATCAAAGTAAAGGGTTTTATACGCCCAAATGAAAATATCTCAGGTGTTCTAAATGCCGTAACCGGAAGAATACAAACTGTTTCATACAGTTCTGGACAAACAGTTAAAAAAGGACAACTTCTCCTGGAAATAGATCCAACACAACTTGAGGCCGAAAAAGAAAGCCTTATTACACTTATGACAGAGGAACAGAAGAAGCTTGATTCCCTTTACGAAATAAGAAACAGCATTGAACAGAATATGAATATCATTGACAGCAGTCACTATGAAGCCTTTTTACGATATGAAGTCTGGAAAACAAATCTTTCTAAACTCGAAAATATCAGAAACCTGAACCTTGAAAAATATGAAAAGGAAAAGAATCTCCCAAAATCAATGACAACTACGGCGGCGCTTGATGAATTAAATTCACAGTATTTAATTTCCTGCGATGAATATGACAATCTTTACTATTCTTTTAAACATGAAATTGAACAGGAAATTGCTGAATTTGAAACTTCAAACAAAATTAATAATTCAAAACTTAAACAAATTGAAAACTCGTTACTCTTTACAAAAGTTTGTGCACCTATTGATGGGATTATTCAGGAAGTTTCTGTATTCAACACTGGCGACTGGGTTCAAACAGGACAACTGTTATTTAATATTGTTCCCACAGAAGATACCTCGGTTAAAGTTGAACTTGTTATATCTACAAAACAGGCAGGCAAAATTGAAGAAGGCATGACTGTAAAAATGCGTTTTCCAAGTTTACCCTATCATGAGTTTGGCGGTACAAAAGGTACTATTATTACAATTGATCCTGATATAACCAGAACACAAAATGGTGAAGCATATTTTATTATAAAAACAAATATAGAAGACAGATTATTATCTGACAAAAAAGGAAAAGTCTACCCTCTTAGAGTAGGACTTGAAACAGATGCAAGAATAATTCTTTCAAAAAAAACAATAATGCAATTTTTACTGGAGAAACTAAACCTGTGGTACTAAAATCTAAATACAAAATAATAAGCATTATCTTCATTTTTCATTTCTTTTTTGTTAATTCTGTTTTATATGCTCAAAATGAAATGCAGCAAGATAGTTTTTGGACTGGCATTTTCCAAACTGCATTTTTAAACAATACCAGGGTGACAAATTTATTGAATGAATATCAATCTTCTTTGATTAAGAAAAAACAATATGATTATTCGTGGGTACCTGTAATACAAACAGGTATTCAAAATAATTTTAACTTCAAACGTTCTGATTATATTAATATATTAAATCAGACACAAAACATAGACAGTGAACATACATTACTGCTGTCTCCTGTTACATCGGTTTCGATTATTCAAAAACTTCCTGGAAACGGACAGGTTTCATTAACTGCAGATTATGCATTTAGTTACCTTACAGAAAGAAACTTATTTATTCAGTATCCAAGTATTGAATTAAGTTTTAACCAGGGGCTTTCAAGGGGAACTTTTGGAATAACAAAAGATCCGGAATTACTTTTATTACAAGAGCAAATGCAATATAGCCGTATGGTATTGGATAAGAATTTGTTTGAAGAATTCAAATATCTAATTATGCTTATTTCGGAAACAGACTTTCTTTGTGCACAAGAAGATTATTATGAAGCTCTTGTTAAACAATACGAAAGTGAAGCCAATACTACACAAGAAAAAAATGAATCTGGACTTAGATCAAATCTTGAAACCTTTTATGCTGTACATCAATACGTTAATTCTCAGGATTCGCTTAGCAATATAATATTTGAAAAAAATGAAAAATTAAAAGAGCTTCGTATTATTATTCCTGATTATAATTGTGAGATTATAAATACCAGAAAAAACGAACTTAGAGAGTCTATTCTTAAAACTCTTGAAAAATTTGTAGACTATACTCAAGAAGAACAAGATGCAATTTTGGCAAGCAATCTTGACAGTCTTATATATGAAAGTGTTCTAAAACAATATAAATTTCAATATCAGAATGACGACAAACAATCTTCACCAATATTATATCTTTCTTCATCTTTAAGTACCGACAATAATTTTAATTATGCTTACTCCGACTGGTTTAAATCATTCAGAGTACTGAATCAAAGACCCTACCCTGTAAATTTTTCATTTGTTGTTGGAATATATAAAAGTTTTGAATTACCGAAAGCAAAAACACTTAGAAAAGAAATATATAATCTTTACTGTGACTCTATAAAAAAAGAAAGGCAAATGAATCAAACTTCACAGAAAAATGAACTGACACTCCTGCTGAATCAAATTAAATCTGATTCGGAATACATGGCCACTCTTGAGCAGCAGCTTACAGAAGAAGAGACTTTCCGAAACGAACGAATGACCCTGTTTTCTCAAGGATTGATTACAAGCAATGATTTTTACAAAAGCGAGACTATGTATTATCTTATCTACTCTGATTATGTAAAAACATTTTGGAAAACAATAAACAATCAGCTTAAAGTAATTGAAATATATGGTGCAAATAAAGATTTAATGAATGAACTATTAGGAGGCATTTATGAAAAACTGTTTTAAACTTGGAACTACTATTATACTTTTGTTTATTGTACTGCAACTTAACGGCTGTAAATTGTTTGATGCCCCGAGTGGTAATGCGGAACTGCTTTCTGCTTATACCACACAAGAAGAATACAAGTATGAAACAGCAACTTATTATATACGTTATTTAAATGCAACGCTTAAAATAACAAACACAGGCAACATTGATATTTACAATTCAACAGTCAGCATTTCCTGTGAATCAACAGAAAGAGAATACTATAAAACAGTATCTTTTGACATTACAATCAGTCCAGGCTCTTCTGTTTTTATTCCCATACAATTTGAATTTGACACAAGAATAAACTGCAATCAAAATGAAAAATGGAAAACAGACAGTATTAAAATAACTAATGTTTTCTGGAAATAAAATTAACAACGGAGCAATTCGCTGTTATCAATGCTTTTTTATTCCTCAACAACTCCAATTAAGTCTATAAACGGATCGTCTGTTTTAATCTTTTCAATTTTACCTGTTTCAAGAGAATAGCGGTACCACTTATGGGGAATTGGTTCGTGGTTAAGATCATAAAAGAATTTTGCAAAGAAAAGCTGAATTCCATGCTTAAAACTATATCCTTTGTCTTTTTTTGAAAAATACAAATACTTTTCTGTCATATAGTATCTGTCACTAACATCACCTATGGGTCTTCTTCTAATGCCCCATATTTTTGTTTCTATGATTTCCCCAGTATCAAACTTCTGTATTACTATTTTTCCCTTTTTATTAAGCCCCACATATGCATTCCCGAGCGGCATAAAGCCGTATCCCTGCAGGTCTGTTTCAGCATCGAAAATTTCACCTGTAAGGCAGTCATAATACTTTATATTATCAAATACATTTTCGTTATAGAAAAAAACTTTATTGTCACGAAAACCACAAACAGGATAATATTTATATTTTGATAAGTCAAAAACTTTGAACTCTTTTGTTTCTAGATTTACAATAATCATTTTATTCTTTTCAGTATAAGCCCAAACAACTGCAAGATTATCATAAACAAAAAACGGACCATTATCCCAAGCTCCAAAACTACCAAAGGTTATGGTTATTGTCTCTTCTATCTGTCCATTTATATTAATTTGATTAAAGGTAGAAGTCTGTTTCTCGGCTATATGTAACCAGAATTTTTGCTGTTTACCGTCATAAGCACAACAGTGATAGGGTTGATTAGGAATTACTGTGTCTCCGAATACTATAATCCTTTCATTCCAGTTGTTGTATATCATGGGAACTTTAATACTTTCTGCAGCATGACAGTAAAATGAAAAAAGGAAAACCAGTAAAACAAAAACAACCTTTTTTTTCATGTACAGCCTCAGAGTTTTTCCCACCAGCAGTTTCCGTTACTTACAAACAGAGAATCGTCTATTATATTAGGTACTGGTGTATCAAAGTAACATTTTATTCCACTTCCCTCTACGGTTAACGAATCCCTTCCTGCTATTCCGCAGCTGTTTGTAAGCACCTCATATCCAGTAAAACTCTTCCCGAATTTAACAGACTCATCATAAATATATGCATTCTGTACGGAATTCGTATTAAATACTACCATTTCATCAAAACCCATTTTACTCAATTCTTCTTTCATTTCTTCTTTCGAATCATAAACTCTGACAAGACAACCTGCCTGTGTAGGAAAGCCCGATAATGCTGCAAGAGGCATGGTTACCTTTCCTACCGGTGAATTACTTAAAACTGTTGTAGCTTTGTTTAAGTTATCTTTTTCTGTAGTGTATGATGGAGTATCCTCTTCTAAACCATTTGCTTTAGGTGAAATACCTATAACTTCAAAGAAAACAAATTTATTATTATAAGTCTGAACAAACCATCCTGCATGGCCAAGGGTTGCGGCGCCTTCTTGATTCACTACATAACCTGCCTGTGTTCCATATTGCATGTTCCGGCCTGAACCTGTTTTTATCATCTCATCATACATGGCCATCATTGCCTGCTCGTCAGGAGACATTGTTCCTTCAGGTCTTGGCAGTGCATCAAAATTCATAGGAATTACATTATTTGTTTCAGACTGCTGAGAAGATGTATCAGAGTTTGATGAATTACTTGCGTCAGGACTGTTATTCCCTGCATTCTGTTCATCCTTGTTCTCATACTTTGAAACAATTGCATCCATGGTTTCTTTGTCACCGCGGGCATGAGCCTGGGCCATGGCATACTGATCTGCCTGGGACATTACCTGACCGCCGTTTACAAGATAAGCCTCTTCTCTTGTAAGCTCACGACCGTATGGGGTGAAATTAAATGTGTTGATGTCTATGAATTTTGGAAGCTTGCGTTTTGATGTTTTCATAAATCCTCATATATTTAATTTTATAGTAATATTATATTACGAATTAACCAAAAAGCAAGCAAATGAAAAATATAACTAGACAGCATTAAATTAATGACAGAGCAACAGATTATCAATTGAAAGGTTTTTCATCAAATTCCTTCATACTGTTTTCTGATAGGATTTTCTTTAACAGTTTTATATCACGCAAAAGCCAGAATGCAAAGAAAACAATCAATGGAGCATAGCCAAGCATATTAATAAGATTTGGTTCTAGTTTTGTAAATTCCATAAATAAATAATACATCATAGATATTGTCTGCAATATAAACAGTCCCAGAAAAACTACATCTGAAAAGATTTTTATCTTTATAACAACAAGTTCTTGAAACCAGGATGCGACAATACTTACTAAAAAATAAACTAACAGCACAGGAACAAAAAATCGTTTTTTTTCATTCTTTTCCATCAACTTTTTTTTGCCCTTCGACAAGCTCAGGGTCCGCGCGGTGAAATTCCTGCTTCTGCTCGTACATGATATTATCTACATTTTCTACGGCCTGTTCCAAAGTTATATCCATCTGTGGTGGGACAGAATAGGTTCCTACGCTGGCAGAAAGATTATATGGCAGATGCATGACAGATGTTTTTTTGGCAAGGCGGTCTTTAATCATTGTGCAGTAATCTTCGCCGTTGTAATTTTTGCTGTTGCCTACTACAAGGAACTCGTCGCCACCGTAGCGGATACACAGCCAGTTTTTTGGGATTGTTTCGAGTACGGCAGCTGCAACTGTTTTTACTGCAAGGTCGCCGTGAAGATGGCCAAACTTATCATTTATATGCTTCATCTTATTAATATCAACAAAGAATAAAACAGTAGTGAGCCCGTTCTTTTTATTCTGGGCATAATAAGGCTTTGCCATTTTTTCCAGGCCCTGGCGGTTGAGCGCACCGGAAAGAGCATCTTTTGTAGAAAGACGCAGATACTGCTGACTCATCTGCTTGAACATATTCTTTTTGCGGAAGTGTTCAATGCCTGTTCCCATGTTGCGGGTCCACAAATATCCGTAGCGGTTGTCGATCATTGTAAGATTATTTTTTGCAACATAGTAGCCGTAAACATATGAATGATGGAAAACAGGCATAAACAAAAATACATTACTCTTGTCATCTGTTTTCATTTTGGAAGGAACTAAATCACGGACAGGAATCATTTCGCGCAGATATTTCTGATTGTTCTGCACAGAGCTGATAGCCTGAACCTGCGGACCATATGTAAGATTTTGTGGAAGATTTTCGGCTGAGTTTATAAGTACCGAAGTCCAGTCTGATTTCATAAAGATACAGAAATCTGTTCCTTCAAAGCTATGCGATTTTGCAAAAAAGTTTTCGATATTTGTAAGAAGCGTAAAAACGTCTGCTGCTTCTGTAAAAATTTCTCCCATTGTTTCCATATGGGAATCGAACGCTTCTTTTTTATTTGATTCATCAAGGATCTTAAGTGCAAAAAGATTCTGCGCCGAAGTAACCGAATAACTGCAGCCGCAGGACTGTCTTAAAACAGGATTACTTTTTACACTCAATGTCTGCAGCGGATTAATTCCCCTGAGAAGGCGGTTTACTGCTTCGGAACCAAGGAGTTCTGCATTATTATTTACTGTTGTAATTGAAGGCTTTGTACATTGTGTTTCTGTCATGTTATCAAAGCCGATTATTTTAAGCTGCTCCGGAACCTTGATTTTATTTTCTACGCAAACCTTGAGCAAAGCCATGGCAATAAGGTCGTTAGCACAGCAGAAGGCCTGAGGAAGTTTTTTTCCTGATTTTACATAATCATCAAAGAAAGTATAGGCAATGTGATAATCGCACGAATCGATTGTATAAACCTTTTCGTTATTGAATGGAATATTGTTGTCTTCTAAAACTGCTTTATATGCCTTGTAGCGTTCGGCAATATCTACAGCAGATTCTTTTCCTGTAATATATGCAATATCTGAAACATTATGCATGCGGATAAGATGAGCAAGAACCTCATACATTCCCGTGTAATTGTCCACCTTAAGACAACAGATTCCCTGAAGCTTTTTATTAATAGTAATGGCAGGCTTGTTTGCTTTTATAATTCTAAGTCGTTCGCGTTCAAGCACACGGGCATTGTTAATTAAATCGGAAAGCATAACAACGCCGTCAAAATCTTCGTAGTTTATAAGATTGAATACAGAAAAACCTGTGTTGTTCGGGAAGCCTGAATATTCTATGTAGTTGTAAGTATTGAATACATAAATGTCTATATTCTTTCCGTCAACTGCACGCATCATTCCCTGAATAAAGCCTTTAAGGAAGTGAGAGCTCCAGCCACATGTTAGAACAGCAATTCGTCGATTCATATTATAAGTATAACATAGAATTTTTTTTTTGAAAAACTTTTAAAAATCTCTTTACAAATGTTTCTTTATACAGTAATATGCAGTATATGTTAAGAACTTTAGGCTTACTTAAAAGCCGTCACTTTGTCTTTACATTCTTTTTCGCCTAAGGGCGAACTTCTCTATCTTTTTTGTGCAATGCGCACCTGTTGCCGTGCACGGTAATCAATCAAATTGCAAATTAAAATCCCGTCATCCCGAACTTGTTTCGGGATCTGTACATAATAGATGCTGAAACAAGTTCAGCATGACGATTACACAGGAGTAACTTATGAACTTAAAATACTATCAAAAAGAATATGAATGCATGCCGCTGGAGGAATTGAAAAAGCTTCAGGGCAAACGGCTGGCTGAAAATTTCCGCCATGTTTATGAAAATGTTGAATATTACAGAAAGCGCTGCCAGGAAGCAGGCGTTACACCGGACGACGTAAAAGGCCTTGAAGACCTTGATAAAATTCCATTCACCTGCAAGGATGACTTGCGCCAGACTTATCCATACGGACTTTTTGCAGTTCCTATGAGCAAGGTTGTACGTATCCACGCTTCTAGTGGAACAACAGGAAAACAGATTGTCGTAGGCTACACAAAAGAAGACCTGGACATCTGGGATGACTGTACAGCCCGCCAGCTGGTTGCAATTGGTGCCGACGAAAACGACATTGTTCAGGGTGCTTACGGCTACGGACTTTTCACAGGTGGCTTTGGCTTACACGGAGGGGCTACAAAGCTTGGCTGCGAAGTAATTCCAATTTCAAGTGGAAACACCCAGCGCCAGATTACCTTCATGCAGGATCTTAAATCTACAATCCTTTGCTGTACACCTTCTTATGCAGCTTACCTTGGCGAGACTCTTCACGACATGGGCTTGTCTCCTGCAGACATCCATCTTAAGGCAGGTATTTTTGGTGCAGAACCATGGACCGAAGAAATGCGCCGCGACATAGAAAAATCACTTGGAATTAAAGCCTACGATATTTATGGTCTTACAGAAGTTATGGGTCCTGGTGTTGCCTACGAATGCGTTGAGCAAAAAGGCATGCACGTAAACGAAGACCACTTCATCATTGAAACAATCGATCCGGAAACAGGCAAGAGATTACCTGACGGAGAAAAAGGCGAACTTGTATTCACTGCAATTACAAAGAAGGCCTTCCCTCTTATGCGCTTCCGCACAAAGGATATCGGCGTATTGAACCGCACTCCTTGTGGATGTGGACGTACATTTGTCCGTATGAGTAAGCCAATGGGACGTACAGACGACATGCTCATCATTCGTGGTGTAAACGTATTCCCAAGCCAGATAGAAGGAGTACTCATGCAAAACGGTTACCCTGCAAACTACGAAATCCACGTAGGCCGCGAAAACAACACCGATACCTTCGAAATCCTTGTAGAAATGATTCCTGAAAAATTCAGCGACGTTGTTTCAGAAATCAGCAAACAGGAAAAGGCCCTTGAGTCTGCACTCTTGTCTGTTCTGCAGATTAAGGCTAAAGTTAAACTGGTTGCACCAAAGAGCATCGCTCGTTCAGAAGGTAAAGCAAAGCGTGTTATTGATACACGTAAGTTGCATGATTAAAAAAGGAGGAACCCAATTATGACAGTAAATCAAATTTCAATTTTTTTGGAAAATAAACCGGAATCACTTTCTCAGCTTACAGATGTGTTAGCTAAGAATAACGTAAACATGCGTGCCCTTAGCCTTGCAGACACAAGCGACTTTGGAATTGCCCGCATCATTACAGACGACTGCGCAGCTGCAGAAGAAATCTTAAAGGCCAACGACTACGTTGTAAAAACAACAGGCGTAATTGCCATTGAGATTCCGGACGAAGCCGGCAGCTTAAACAAAATCCTTAAGCTTCTTGCCGAAAACGGCCGCAACATTGAATATATGTACGGCTTTACAGGCCGCAAGACAAACAGCGCCTGTATGATTCTTCGCTGCACAGACATGCAGAAGACAGAAGAGATTCTGGAGAACAACGGTATTCATACAATCAGCCAGGAAGAACTGAAAGATATATAATCTATGTGTCACCCTGAACTTGTTTCAGGGTCCATAGATGCTGAAACAAGTTCAGCATGACGGGATTTGTTTCAGCACATCCCCCCCCCCATAAAAATTTCCTTTTTTTTTAACTCCTTTAGTGGTATAATAACGTTTGTATTTAAAAATAGTTTACCCACACTCATTCATCAGGAGTTTTTTATGTCCAGAAAAGAAAAAAAATATAAGAACATGTCGACTAAGAAAAAGTCGCGAAGACTCTTCTGGGGTATGCTGGCACCGCTTTTGACGGTAACTATTGCTGCCTGTACATTCTTCTACTATGTTTCAAACGAAATCCTTAAATACTATCTTACTTCTGAACTCAACTATTCTGTGAAGAAAATTAATTCAGATGTAATGGAGCGCATGAAGCCTATCAATGTTAATCTTGAAAACTTTGCAAACTTTGCAGCTCTTTCTGATGACGGCGAAGTACTTCAGGCTCTTGTAACAATTCTTTCGCAGAATCTGGAATATTCAAATTCCTTCTATTTTGGTTCCTCTACACCTCTGCACAGGGGCGGAACCTTTATTGAATCAAGCGGTTGGGTTCCTTCTGCAGATTTTGAGCATACAGAACGCGGCTGGTACAAAGATGCCGTTAATGCCAGAGGAAAAATCACTTATGCAGATCCATATCTTGATGCACTTTCGGGCTCACTTGCTGTTGCTGTTTCTAAAAGCGTAAATGGCCCGGACGGTAAATTAAAGGGTGTTGTAGGCTGTGATATTCTTATGGACAAGCTCACCGGTGTTATAGAAGAAATTCAGCTTTCTAAAAACAGCAAGGTTTCTCTTATAAATGACCAGGGCTATTACCTTGCCTGCGATGACACTTCAAAAATCATGAAGAAAAAATATACTGATGAAACTACCTATACCGGAGACCTTAAAGAATGGATGAACGGCGAGCAGAAGGTTTTTATTGACCGCAAAAACTTTTATGCAATCTGCGCTGTAGGTAACTCTCCATGGTATATTGTAATTGAAGGTCCGATTGTTGATTATACAGGACAGCTTTCAAATATAATCATTACCTTTGAAATTGCACTTATAATCTTTAGTATTATAATGTCCGTTCTTAACATTTTTACAATCCGTAAGATGCGTGTAGGTGAACAGCAGCTTGGTGCCAGCCTTTATGAAGAAACTCAGACTCTTGTTGTTGCTGCAAAAGAAAATGCCGCTACTGCCCAAGATCAGAGTGCTGCAGTAAAAGAAATTGTTGCCACCATGGAAGATTCCAACGCCCTTTCGGAAAATATTTCTTCAAAGATTCACGACGTTTCCAAGGTTGCAGAAAAAACTTCCAGCGACGTTGCAGACGGTGTTGCCTCTATTGAACAGAACGTTGCCCAGCTGCACGCAATCTTTGATGCTAACCAGCAGACAATTGAAGGCATGAAGGTTCTTAGTGAAAGAATTGAAAGCATCTGGGATATTGTAACCCTCATCAATAACGTTGCAGACCAGGCAAAGATTATTGCTTTTAATGCCGAACTTGAAGCTTCAAGTGCGGGTGAAGCCGGAAAATCCTTCCGTATTGTAGCTAACGAAATCCGCCGTCTTAGTGATGGAATTATTGACGGTACAAAAGAAATCAAGGAACGCATTAACGAAATTCAGCACAGTTCTGACTCCCTCATTCTTGCTTCCGAAAGTGGTACCGAAAAAATCAACGAAGGCTACGAAAACGCAAAGAATCTTGGCGAACGTTTTGCAAGCATAAAGAACTCTGCCGAAGTTACAGCTGCCTCTGCCGGTGACATTACAGAAATCATTCAGCAGCAGACAACAGCTTCTGAACAGATTCTTATTGCCCTCAAGCAGATTTCTGCAGGTGTAGAAAACTTTACCGTTGCCACAGACAATATTTCTTCTTCTTCAGAACACATCCGCCAGATGTCAGAAGCAATGAACAACAGCGTTCAATCGACAGACGAAGAGAGTAAACGTAAAAGTGGAAAATAATTGCCATGGAAGAGTTAGACGCAAAAACAGAAGCGGAAATCAAAAAACTTTACGAAGGCAATCAGAGTTCATATCTGGTTTTCTCCATTAAGAATAACCGCTACGCATTCAAATCGAGTCTCATTCAGGAAATAGTTTACGGAGCAAAGATTCATGTAATTCCATTTGCTCCAGACTATATTGAAGGTGTACTCAATTGCCGCGGAAATCCTTATTCTGTAATTAATGTACTCAAGATGAACAATGAAGAAAACAGTGATATCAACGAAAAGGTTTTCCTGCTGTTCAAGCGCGACGATGACAATTTCTGCATTCACATTTCAAATATCGAAGTATTTTTTGAACCAGAACAAGAGGACATTCTTGAAGACAAGGTTAAATACAAGTTCAAGTTTATTCCTCTTTTTGACCCGGATATAATTGAAGAACGACTCTGCGAGGACCTGGGCAAGGACAAATAGCGTATGGATGAAGCAAAAATAAAAGTACTTATTGTTGATGACTCTGCTATTGCCCGCGGGCTTTTTGAAAAAGCCTTTAAGGAATCCGGCGCTTTTGAAGTTGTTGGCATGGTTTCTAACGGTCGCAAGGCTGTAGATTTCTGCCGTGCAAATGAAGTTCAACTTGTCGTTACAGATTATGACATGCCCGAGATGAATGGTGTAGAAGCAACCCGCATTCTTACAAAAGAGCTTGGCATTGCTGTCTGCGTATATTCAGAAGACAATCACGCCAAGGCCGATTCACTCGAAGCCGGAGCAATACTTTATGAAATTAAACCAAGCTTTTCTTCGTTCAGTTCGCAGAGCATGGTTTTGTTTATAGAGAAAATTAAAGAGGTAATAAAGAAGAAGGGAACTCATAGCACCCACACTGTAAGGCCGGAATTAAAAGAAGACAAACAGGGACGCACCTACCCTTCCCACAAATTCAGAGTTTTGTGTATTGGCGCCTCTACAGGGGGACCTACTGCCGTTCAGGAAGTTCTCAAGGGTCTTGGAAGAAATTTTCCTCTTCCTATTCTTTATGTTCAACATATAGATGTTGGCTCGGATCAGAAAATGGTTAACTGGTTTACAACAACCTGTCCTAACACGCCAATGGAGCTTGCCCGCGACGGACATATTGCCCAAAACGGACACGTTTATATGGCCCCGGCCGACAAGCATCTTGTAATAGATTTTATAAATAAGGATGGGAAACCTGTCCTTAAGCTTAGTGATGAACCACCGGAGCGATTCCTTAAGCCTGCAGTAAACAAGCTCTTCCGTAGTGCAGCAGAACTTTATGAAAAAGGCTGTCTTGCAATACTGCTTACAGGAATGGGTCGCGACGGAGCTGAAGGCTGTAAAGAAATTGTTGATAAAGGCGGCTACACAATCGTAGAAGACAAATCTACCTGTGCAGTTTTTGGTATGCCTGCTGCTGCAATTGAGCTTAATGCCGCTTCAAAGGTATTCCCGCGAGGTTTAATTGCAAAGGCAATTCTTGACTTAATCTAAGTGAGAAAATGGAGTTTTAATGGACGATCAGGAGCTTGCGAAAATAATAGAACTCATTACTCAACGCACAGGCATAATTCCACGAGACAGCCATATAATAGGCATAAAAAATTATATAAACAAACGCCTTAAAGAACTCCCGCAGGAAAATGACTTTGACTATTATGGCCTGCTTTTTGCAAGCCATGAAGAGATGCTTGCCCTCATAAACAGCGCAACTGTAAACGAAACCTATTTCTTCCGCGAAGAAGCTCAGTTCCAGCTTCTGCAGTCAAAAATCTTTCCGGAGCTTCTGGAAAAAAGCCTTATAAAACGACTGAGAATCTGGAGTGCCGCCTGTTCAACCGGTGAAGAAATCTACTCTCTTCTTCTGCTGGCAGATTCTATGGGCATTAAAACTGAATGTATTGCAAGCGACTTAAACACAAAAGTGCTTACAGCCTGTAATGACGGTAAATATAAAAAGAAGGCAATCCGTTCTGTAGACGGGGCTGCCTTTCATCACTTGCTGGAGCCTTATAAGCTGCCGGGCGGAGGTTATGAATTTTCTGTAGATCTGCGAAGCCGTATATCGTGCCGTCAGATTAATCTTTCGCAGCTGCAAGATTTCCCGAAAAACCAGAATCTTATTTTTATACGAAATGTTTTTATATATTTCAACAGCGAAATGAAAAAGCAGATTCTTACAAAAATTGCAAAGGAATCTCTGATGCCGGGCGGTTACCTTTTTGTCTCAATGAACGAAATTGCTTCAATAGACGCCATGGAACTTCCTCCAGATTTAGAAAAAGTTTCGGACGGAAAGGTTTTTTATTTCCGTAAAAAATTTCAAACGGGGGTGCTCTAATGAAAGAACTTGATGACACAATAAAAAGCTATCTTGCCGAAACCAGACATCTCATTGACGAGCTTAAGCAGCATCCAAAACACTATGCACAGACCCTCAAATTCCTGAGTATGACAAAGGACAATTCGCGGCTTTTGGGTTTTTCTCAGGTTTATAATTTATATAAAGCAGTTGAAGATATTTACAAGGCCCTCTGCGATGACAAAATTGTTTATTCCGAAAACCTTGAACTTTTGTTAAAGCTTGTTGCCGACAAAATGGAAGAATGCTGTAAGCTCATAGAAAGCCAATCCCCGGAACTTGCGGAAGTTGATGTGCGCCCCTATCTTCTTTATTGTGACAAGGCTGTTGCAGGTGAAATTTTTGATCCTACACATCTTGTTCATCACAATGTCGAAACAGATAAATGGCTGGTCAATAAGCTCAAGGTTGCAAGAGCAAAAAAACACAAGGCAGAAAAAAAAGAAGATTCTCTTCTTAAAATTTCATCCGAAAAAATTGGGCGCATTGTAAACCTTCACGAGGAAATGATTGCCCGCACTTATATAATAGACAATCAGGTTTCGCTGCTTAAAACTGCAATTAGCGATAAGGATATGCATGCAATAAACGAGGCTTACAAGCTGCTTGCAAACGATACTCAGAACCTGCAGAATTCCCTGCTCATTGCACACGAAAATCTTTTGTCACTCATACAGGATGATTCTTTCCTTAAAAATCATCAGGAATATCAGGGCTTCTTTGTTATGGCAAACGGCGAAAAATATCTTATTCCTTCAAGTTATATTCATGATGTTATCTGCGAAAGCCCTCTTAATTACGAAACAGTTCAGAATCAGAAAATTGTAAAATATGTTGTAGAAAGCGAAACAGGTCAGGAAGAAGATGCAATTACAGAAGACATTCCTGTATACAACCTTTCTTCGCTACTGCCTGGACAAAAAGCAAAGAACATGAATATTCTGGACACAATTTTGATTGTAGATTATCAGTCGCAGAAAATTGGAATCATTGTCGAAAGTGTTCAAAAATTTGTTTCTGTAATTAAAAAGCCGCTTCCTTCTTCTTTTGAGAAATTTGCACCTGTAGAAGGAATTGCTTTTGACGAAAAATACGACATGATTCCAATTCTTCATATTCCTGAAATTATGAAGATGTTCCGTTCTTTGCGCGGTTACGATGTTAAGAAGTTTGAAGCAAATACCCGCAAGCATATAAACAAGATTCTTATTGTTGATGATTCGGCAACAACACGACAGATTGAACGAACAATTCTTCTTACAAATAATTTCCTTGTAGAAGAAGCTGCCGACGGAATTGAAGCAATGGAAAAGCTTAAGAAAAAACTTTTTGATTTGATTATTTGTGATGATGAAATGCCGCGAATGAACGGCGATATACTTATGGACAACATACGGCGAATGGACCAGTACAAGAATGTTCCCGTTGTTGCAGTTGCAGACAGACCTTTGGGAAAAGCAAACGCCTTTGTAAACAAGTCTGATTTTTCCAGAGACAATCTTATACAAATACTTAAGAGGATGTTAGACAATGAGTAAGAAAATTTTAATTTTAGAGCCATCAACAACAACTCAGGCTATCATGACAGCCAAGCTCAAAAAAAGTGAGTATGAACCTGTCTATGAAACAAACGGTATAAAGTTTCTTGTTTCAATGTATAACACTACTCCACAGGCAGTGCTCATAAATGCAAAAACTCTTAATCCAAAAAGCAACGAACTTGTCCGTCTTATAAAAAGCGTTGACCGTCTTAATAAAATTCCTCTTGGAGTTTATTCGTCAGGTGACTTTTATTTTGAATCTCATTATATGCGCAACACAGGAACAGATCTTTTCATTCATTTTGATCCTGAAGAATTTGTAGAAAAGCTTGATGAACTTACAAGCCTTGCCAAGGGTGGAAAAATGGCAGCCCCTATGGAAAGCGATATTCTTAAAAGCGGAATTGCCGAAAGCGTTTTTGCCTTGATGCGTTATGTTGAAAACCTTGAGCTTCTTGCAGAGCATACCTTAAATCTGCTTACAGAATTTTGTGAAGTTCCTGCCGTTTCGATTTTCCTTAATGAAGAAGACGGGGCTGAAGGCTTCTATCTTTGCTCAGCAAATTTTACCGAAACAGAAGAAGCAGACTTTTTAAAAGTTTGTATTACAGACTTTGACGAAAAAATTCCTGATACAAACATAAGAATGGTTACACCTAAAAAGATAACACCTGAGCTTGATCTGGAAAAATATCACATAAGTGAAATTCCTCTTTCGGCTTTTCAGAGTGTTCCGGTTCTGGGACTCGACAAGCATTCTGTGGGATTTATAAATGTTGTTCGCGAAGGAACCTTTACAACCCACCAGCTTGATCTTCTGAACTTTTGTGTAGAACTTCTTACTCCTCTTTTTAACAACGCAATTTATCTTAAAAAGAAAATCAAGTTTGAACGAAATATCCGTAAGGCGTTCAGCCGTTTTGTTCCGGCTCAGATTATTGATGAACTTGTTAGAAATGCAGAACAGTCAGACAAGGTAAGCGTTGGCGAAAAGCGGGACGTTGCAATTTTGTTCAGCGACATCCGTTCTTTTACAAGCATAAGCGAACGCAACAAACCAGAAACAATTGTGGCCTTCTTAAACCGCTACTTTACAGTAATGTGTACAATCATCAAAAAGCACGGCGGAACTGTAGACAAGTTTATCGGAGATGCAATCATGGCGTTGTTTGGTGCCCCTGTAAGCTACGAAGACAATGCCCGCCGGGCAGTTGCAGCTGCCTACGAAATGCGTGAAGCTCTTGAAACAGTTGCTCTCGAAGACCTTGTAATGCCGGAAGGAATGAAGTTCAACATTGGTATTGGTATTCACTACGGGGATGTTATTGTAGGCTCTATTGGTTCTAATGATAAGACAGATTATTCTGTAATCGGAGACAACGTAAACCTTGCTTCAAGAATGGAAGGACTTACAAAAACTTACGGCTCTATGATTCTTGTTACCGATGCCGTTAAAAATGATATTTACAAGACAAGTGAAAATTCCGACTGCTTTGAGTTCCGCTACCTTGATGATGTTAAGGTAAAGGGTAAGGAAAAGGCTGTCCCAATTTATGCAATTGACCGTGGGCCAGATGATTTTTCTGAAGCCTACCGCGACGCCTACTCCAAGGGCTTTGATTTATACAAGCAGGGAATCTGGAATCTTGCACGCGAATATTTTGAAAAGGCTCTATCTGAAGCGCCAGACGACAAGGCTGCAAGACTCATGCTTGACCGCTGTATTGAATTTATTCAAAACCCACCGGAGTCATGGGACGGAGCAATTACTTTCCACACAAAATAATTCCGCCACCAATAATCACGCCATCCTGGTAGAGGACAACAGACTGTCCCGGGGCAACTGCATGCTGGGGAGTTTCAAACATAACTTCCCACTCTGTTCCCTCCGGATTGTTTCGGCAGATTTTTGCTTTAACAGGCTTACTTGCAAGTCTGATTTTTACCATTGCTTCAATAGGCTCGCATTCCTGTGGAGGAACAACATCGCCGGCCCAGACAAAATCATCTGCAATAAGACCGGCTGAATCAAGCGCGCTGGACGGTGCCAGAACTACCAGATTATTTTTTGCATCAATTGAATGAACATAAACCGGATAGCTTACAGCAACACCAAGACCACGGCGCTGCCCTATTGTATAATGTTCAATTCCACGGTGGCGGCCAAGAACATGACCATCTAAATCTATAATGTCTCCAGGAACAGAAGGCTTATCGGCAAATAACAAATCAAAATATTCAGCGCTTATAAAATCCTGGCTTTCGGCTCTTTCGGCAGCGGCAAGACCTGCTTTTTTTGCAAGTTCAAAAACTTCAGATTTTTTCATAAGAGCCAGAGGAAAGCGGACCCTTTCCAGCACACTTGAAGGAACCCGGTATACAAAATAAGTCTGATCTTTAGAAACATCAGTTGCAGAAGCAATCATATAAGGACGCTCATTTGTGCCGTACAAGCCCTGCTCCGGGCGCACAATTTTTGCATAATGTCCTGTACAAAAATAATCAAACTTAATTCCAAGAGCCTCAACTCCCTTCAAGAGCGCTCCAAACTTAATCATCCTGTTGCAGCGGATACAAGGATTCGGCGTTCGCCCTGCACGATACTCTGACTTAAAATATTCAATAACCTCGCGTTTATAGGCTTCTTTTACATCAATTACGTGATACTCAATATCATACTTTGCGCAAAAGCGGCGGCACTCTTCAATATCATCAGCTTCACCGGGGCCAAAGCAGGCATCCTTCACAGCCTTAGCATCATCACCCTTGAGCACAGGAAAAGAATCATCCCAAAGCGACATTGTAACTCCAATTACTTTGCAGCCTCGTTCTTTGAGCATGTATGCAGTTAAGGTTGAATCAACGCCTCCGGACATTCCAACAACTACAGTATCGCCGGCCTTTGGCATTTCCTGATCAATATAATTCATAAGAGTGAAAATCCTTTTAGTTTTTCTTCATTAAGTCAGCAATAGAAACGCTGTTCAAATAGCCCGATATTCTTTTGTCAAGTTCTGTCCACAAGGGAAGAGTCCGGCAATCTTTTTCGCGTTCGCACGGAGCAGCTCCACATTCAAGACAGGCAACAGGAGCCAGAGTTCCTTCTGTCAAAGTTAAAATCTCGCCAACCTTATAATCCTTTGGCTTACGGTTGAGCTTGTAGCCGCCACCCTTTCCGTGAACTCCGTCAACAAAACCGTTTTTAGAAAGAATTGCCATAATTGCTTCAATATATTTTTGAGAAATATTCTGACGCTGTGCAATATCCTTAAGAGGAACAAATGAATCTGAACTTTGCTCAGCCAGGTCAATCATAACTCTGAGCGCATATCTTCCACGAGTTGAAACTATCATAACTTAATTATAACACTGTCGGGATTTTTCAACAAGTTATTCTAGTAGGTAAATAGGTTTAAAAACGTCTCAACTTAATTGCACCGAACGAACAGATTTCGTGGCAGCAGAAGCAGTGAATACATTTTGTTTTATCTTTGAGGCGAGCTGTTCCATCAGGCCCTTCCATATCAATGTTGTGTGCCGGACAAATCTGTTCACAGCGACCACAGGAACGGCAGTGTTTAGAATTAAAGCGTGGTGTTTTAACAAAATATTTTTCGGCAATAACGTCGAGTGTTTTTGGAAGCATGCCTCCCAGAGTCTGCACCGGATCCTTTACAATTTTAAAAGTTGTACTGCGGCATTCGTTTTCAGGGGCACCAATAGTTTTAATTTCGTTAGCTGATTTAAGCCAGTAACCGCGCTTCAACGCCTGTTCAAGATATACAATTTTATGAGGATCGTAGCCTACAAGAGAAGAACACTTCCAATCGAGTGCAAGCAGATTATCAGAAGCGGCAAGGAAACCAATTTGAACAGGGTCGCCTGAACCAGGACCACCGGGACCTTCCATTCCAACAATTGCATCCATAATTGCGTAGTCGGCATTTGCGGCAATATTCAAATCTATCAGGTAATTTCCAAAATCTTCTTTGTTCGGAAACTGATAATGCTTTTTTGCTTTGTCCAGTCCTATTACAAGCCCAAATAGATTTTTCATTGCACCTGTATAAGACATAAGCTGATGAGTTTTGAGTTTACTCATTGAAACTACAATATCTGCTTCATCAAACTGACGGGCAAATTCAAACTGCTTTACAACAACTCCATCAGGACACGCAACAAGAATAGAATCATGAAAATCTGCCCATTCACCGCCGTTGAAAACAACCTGGTCGAGCATGCCTGTAAGCTTTGCAGAAGTATAAGAATTTGCAATTGCGGGAGACTCACCTACTAAAACCTTTTCGGCACCACGCTCTAAAAATGCTTTAACCGCAGCGCCTACAACTACAGGATGAGTTCCAACTGCAAGCTCCGGTTTTTTTGGATAAAGAATATTAGGCTTAAGAAGAACTACCTTGCCTTTAACATCGGGTGGAGGCAAAAGCTCAAGCATTTTTTTTACGCATGCAAAAACATCATCGAAAGTATAATTTTTGCATTTTTGTAGTACGACTGTTTTCGTCATAACCCCACCTATACAAAGTTAAACGGAGTTGCCTGATATACGTAGTAATTTAGCCAGTTTGAGTAAAACAAGTGAGCAGTAGCGCGCCAGTAACTTGTTGGCATGCGGTTTACATTGTTTGTCGGGAAGTAATTCTTTGGAAGCGGAACCTTCATGCCTTTGTCTGTATCGCGGTAGAATTCATTCGCTAAAGTCATTGTATCATATTCAAGATGACCTGTCATAAAAATTTCGCGGTTGTCTTTTGACTTAATGATTGTTACCCCTGCCTCTGCACTTTCAGCAAGAATAACAAGCTCGCGGCATTTTTCTACATCTTCCTTATGAAGTGTTGTATGACGGCTTTGAGGAATTGGAAAAGTATCATCAAAACCACGGAGCAGAGGATCTCCTTCTGTACAACGCTCGTTCATAAAAATTCCAGACATCTTGCGGTCAAGAAGATATTTTTTAATTCCATAATGATGATAAAGACCTGCAAATGCACCCCAGCAAAGATAGAGGGTAGAGAAAACATTTTCGCGTGCATAGTCCATAATCTTGCAAAGGTCTTTCCAGTAATCAACAGATTCAAAAGCAAGCTGTTCAACCGGAGCACCTGTAATAATCATACCGTCGAATTTCTGCGAATAAAGTTCATTCGAAGAAACATAGAATTTTTCAAGATAATCTTCATCTGTATTTTTGCTCACATGATTTTCCATGCGCACAAGTGAAATTTCAATTTGAAGAGGAGTGTTTCCAAGCAATCGCAAAAGCTGAGTTTCTGTTTCGACTTTTGTAGGCATAAGATTCACGATTGCAATTTTAAGCGGACGGATATCCTGAGTATCTGCACGCTTTTCGGTCATAACAAAGATATTTTCTTTTTCGAGAATTTTACATGCAGGTAAATCTGACTGAATCTTTATAGGCATACAGGCCCCCAAGCGTCATGCCGAACTCGTTTCGGCATCTATTTCTTCTTGTGTAGAGATTCCGAAACAAGTTCGGAATGACATATTTAGACAATTATAGCAAAAATCATACTTATTTGCTATAATTAATTATATGGAAATTCAGAATGACAGAAAAGCTGCAATTAAAAAACTAAAGCTTCTTACTTACAATTCAAAATCAAACCTTGACTCATTCAGACAAAAGATGGAAGAAGCTTACTCTACTGTTTTTCTGCCAAATGGTGTTGAACGCACTGAATACAAATACGGAAACATTGACTGCGATATTCTTTCACCCGAAATGTATTCTTCAAACCGTGTTATGATTTATATTCACGGAGGCTGCTTTTCGGGTGGTTCACGCAAAACTTACCGCGCCTTTTGTTCTTCACTTGCTACAAAATGTTACTGCCGTGTTGTAATTCCAGAGTTCCGTCTTTCTCCTGCTTATCCATGTCCTGCTGCAATTGAAGATATTCAGGCTGTGTTCCGTTCTCTTTTTACAGAAGAACAGATTCAGGCTTCGCTTAATACAGAAAAAGGAACTACTCCAAAGCTGCCGGAAATTATTATTGCTGCCGATGGTTCCGGTGCAACAATTGCTTGCGCACTTTTGTATAACCTTCGTGAACGCTACAGGAACTGTATAAGTCATGTTGTACTTTTTAGTCCGTGGCTTGATTTGTCTCCTGCTTCTAAAATTATGTCGTCAAAAAAGATAAGTGATGAAGTTCTTTCTCTTGATGTTTTTAAAAAGAGCGTTACCGATTACACTTATTTCGAAAATACAAAAATATCTTCTGTGTCTCCGCTGCTTGCCGATGATGAACAGCTTAAAGGATTTCCTCCTGTGTTTATTCAGATGGGTTCAAAAGAAATTCTTCTTGAAGATGCAAAGGAATTTATTGCAAGGCTTAGAGAAAACGGAAACACCTGCGAGCTTGATATCTGGAAGGGCATGATGTTTATGTTCCAGATGGCCGATGAATATCTGCATGAATCTCATCTGGCGCTTGATAAGGTTGGAAAAATTGTTACACAGAATTCGGCCGGCGTTGAATCTGTAGAAATCGAAAATAAACCAAAGCTTGAACACAGCCTTCATTCGGAGGCCTAGCACATGGAACTTCTTTCGCCTGCAGGAAATGTTGAAAAGCTTTATTACGCTTATGCCTATGGTGCCGATGCAGCGTACATTGGTCTTAAGAAATTTTCGCTTCGTGTTAAGGCCGATAACTTTTATGATGATGAGTATAAAAAAGTTGCCGATCTTAAAAAGCAGTTTCCCGGACGACGCCTTCATTGCGCCTTAAACATTTCTTTCCACGACGACGAAATTGATTCTTTAAAACAAAACCTTGATTACTTTAAGCTCTACCCTATTGATGCTTTTATTGTTCAGGATATTGGAATTGTGCCGCTTTTGCAAAAGGAATTTCCGGGGGTTCAGCTTCATTTGAGTACTCAGTCAAGCTGCGTAAATTCAGAAGCTGTTAAGTTATATAAGCAGCTTGGATTTTCAAGAATTGTTCTGGGCCGTGAAATTTCTTTGGACCAGATTAAGCGCATAAAAGATACTGTGCCTGATATGGAACTGGAGGCCTTCTGCCATGGTGCCATGTGTATTGCATATGCAGGCCGTTGTTTAATGAGCGCATATCTTACAGGCCGCAGTGCCCAAAGCGGATTTTGCAGCCACACCTGCAGATGGAATTTTAAAGTAGACGGAACTGCAACACCGGAACAGGCAAAGGCTCTTGCACAAAGCGGACTTTTAACAATAGAAGAAGAACAGCGTCCCGGTGAAAAATTCCCGATTTTTGAAGGCGAAGATTTTACTGCAGTCCTTTCTTCAAAAGATTTAAGGATGATTGAACACCTTGCAGATTTTAAGGCTGCCGGAGTTGATTCCCTTAAAATTGAAGGCCGAATGAAAAGCGTTTACTATGTTGCAATGGTAACCAGGGCTTATCGCAAGGCACTTGATGCCCTTGAAGGAAAGATTACAGCCGCAGACGCTCAGCCTTTTATAGACGAACTTGAAAATGTAAGTCACCGTGAAAGTACAACAGGCTTTTATTACAATAAAGCCGAAGCAGACGCAACAACAATTGGCGCGAGTGACAGTAAATACCAGCTTGCAGCCCAGATGCACGAAGAAATTACTGGCAATGAATTTGAAAAGATTTATGAAACAGGACAAGCTAACTACAAAAAGTTTTCAGAACAGCTTGAACAGATGCATCCTGCCGCACGCGAAGCCAGACTTAAAGATTTAGAAATTCACACAGACAGAAAAGTAGAAGCCTTTGAAAAGAAAGAAGGCTGGCACATGTATGCCTGCACTCCCTTGAATATGATTCAGGCAAACGGCGAAATTGAATTTGTTTCTCCCGATTTTGTAAGCGTAACTGCAAAGCCCGGCGAGTTCTTCCTGATTAACCCCGAAACCGGCACAAAACTCAACTGGGTCTGCGACGGACATCCCTGCGTAGTTTACACTAAATATGAATTGCCAGCTGCCGCCCTTCTGCGCACCCTTGACCCCGATTACGTAGAAGGACAAATCAGAGATACAGGAAGATAAGTTACTCTACCTTCCAGTTAACTAATTCAACATCACCATTAATCACAATGTAAAGGTCTGTAACTTTTTCTGCAGGAACAGTAAATGGAGCAGTGGCTGTTGCTTCTTCCCCAACCTCAACCTTAGCAAGCACTTCCCCGTTTGCCAGATTACCCGCACGGAATTCAACACTACCACCCTTGTGACCTTCTGCAACGTTCAAAATAACCTTCTGCGCAGAGTGTGCAAAATCCACCCCTTTAATACAAACATAAGCACCATCTTTAAGTGCATAAAGAGTCTGGCGGGCAGAAACAATCATATTGCGTGAAGAACACATTGTTGCGGCAGGAACAGTTGTAAACGGATTAAAAGTTCCGCTCTGTTCAACACCGGCTTTTGAACACTTTTGGATTGGCCAGCTGCCGTCTTCGTTTATTTCAAAATCATTTATGATAAGATGCCGGTAACCGCCTTTTTCGAGTCCAAGAGTTTTTTCAACATACTGTGCATGGTAAGCAATGTAGTTTTTTCCACGGAAAGTAAAAATCCAGTGGTGGTTGTTTCCCCAGGCCCCAAACATTGTTCCCGGATTTTCAAGAGTATATCCTTTGAATTCAAAAGGTCCAAGAGGATTTTTAGAAGTCATATAGGCAATTACAGCAATAGGAAGCATAGGGTCTGCAACAACTCCGTCGCGGCTCTGCCAGTTTGTACAGTAAGAATAATAGTAAGTATCACCAAACTTATTAATTCCGGAATCTTCAAAAAGGAACGGAGGATCCATTTCTATAGGATCGCAGGCAAGACTAATCATGTCATCACCAAGCTTTGCACAACGGGCCGACTTTGGATGAATAAACTCTGCCTGATGTCCACCACCAAAATAAATATAACCGGTTCCGTCATCATCAACAAAAACAGCAGGGTCAAAAAGCCAGTAAACACCATCAATTGTTGGCATGCCCCGTGAAACAAGTGCTTTGCCAATAGGGTCTTCAAAAGGACCTGTAGGACTGTCGGCACTTAAAACGCCAATTCCGTTTGCACTGTCTGCAAAGTAAAGGAAGAACTTATCCTTGCCATTAATTTTTTTTGTACAGATTGCAGGAGCCCAGGAATTCTTGGCCCATTTAGCAGCACCTGTAGGCCCTGCAACTTTAATAATTCCGCAATCGGTCCAGTTCACCAAATCTTTTGAACTGAAAACATTGAGCGTATTGATTTTGTCGTAGGAGTTATCGCTTTTGCCCAATGAAAACTCTACCTGTTGAAAATCATTTGTACAATAAATGTAAACTGTATCATCATAAACAAGAACAGCCGGGTCTGCATTAAACTTGTGTAAAACAACCGGATTATTTTCTGCAGGAAGTTTTGTTGCCTTTTCTGCCATAAGCTTTTGCATTTGTGTAAAGCGCTTGAGTGATTCTTCTCTACTATCCATAATTTTTAACTCCTTCTTTTCTTTAATATGACACCCACATGTCATATTTAAAACCAATCCGCAAAGAATCAGTATGCGTAATTTTTTTTTCATTGTTCGAGTATATCATATAAGTCAAAAATAGTGAAACGATTAACATCAAAAATAATTTGTGCTGATTCCGTGCTCATTATTCAGTTGCTTTGTGCTGATTGTGTGCTACAACCAGTTTATTATTTAACCATATTATAGCACAAAATCTGGAGTATTAATTATGAAAAAAACATGTTTTTGTATTTTGCCTTTACTGATTCTTTTACTTACTTCATGCGAAAACTTTATGAATGCCGGCGATGTTCAAAAAGAAATTGAAAACGCAGTTAACAAAGCAAATGCAAAAAGCTTCAATCTTGTTATTTCCCAGGACACGTCAATGGGTTCGTTCCTTTCAAGCGGCGAAAAAGAATGTAAGCTTGGCTATTCAATAAACGTTCAGTTCAATGTAAAAAAAGATTCTTACATTTTCAAAGGCCTCAAAGCAGTAAGCACCAGCAACGACGAAGTAAGCCGCAACGACTGCATCAACTTCACCACCATCGAAAGCGATTCCGACCGAGGCATCTACAAGCTTTCAATCCAGCTCCTCAAAGAAGCCACAGATATTCTGATTCTACCAGATTGTACACAGGTTCCGGGGGTTGTGAAGGATGATTGTCTGCCAGTATATTCTGATTCCGGCTGTGAACAGGATACGACAATTGCCATTGCCTTTAATAAACCTGTAAGTACAACAGAAAACTTCACACTTTCAATTACAGATGTATCAGGCAATTCTTTATCTGAATATTTTAATAAACCATATTTTTCTTCTGATTCAACAATACTTTATATTCCAACAAATAAAGAAAAACTGCTTATTGAAACAAATGACAGTATAAACACCAGAGATATTTTTGTAAAAATTGATCTTTCCAATATTGAAGATTCAGAAGGTCATACTGGTAAAAATGTATTCCAGTATAAATATCGTGTAAACAAACAGCGTGATAATACAAAACCTGTACTTGATGTTGTAAGACTTTATTCAACAAATGACACTGAATCTGAATACTACAAAGAAATCACCAAAAAGAATCCTGCTACATGGTCAGATTCTGGAACTAATTTTGGTGACTATGGAACCTTCCATGTTAATAAAACAATTTATATTGAACTTGAAGGATCTGATATTGGCGCAGGGATTGGAAATTTCCTTATAAAAGAAAAGCTTCTTAAGTATACAGATGGAACAACTACTGATTATTCCGAAGTTACATACCATACAAGTTGTTCTACTGATTTGGAAACCGGCATAAATTATTGTACATACAACATTAATACAGCCTTTGACGGAATTATTCAATTAACAATTTATGCAGAAGATTATGCTCAAAATGTAAGTACAGGGTCTGAAACATTCTGGGTTTTAAAAGATTCTTTAATTGATGCACTAAATGTAGAATTTAAAGAAGAAATAGCCATTCCTCCTGTGAATCCAGACGAACAAGCTGGTTTTTATGCAAACTTAATTAAAAAAATTGATAATGTAGATGGAGACTTTCAAACTGTTACATTGACCTTGGATGAAACAGTAAAATCAAATGGTAAAAAAGGTGCCCAGGATTATTTTTATGGAAATTTATATTCTCCTTTTGATATTGAAGTTTACTGGAGCAACTCAGAAAAGGAAATCAACAATAAAGTCGAAAAAAACAGCGATGGCAAATATATATTTACAAGAGATGTCGATAAGTTTGCCTATATAAAAGTCGTTTGCCGCGACAGTGTTGGAAATGAAAAAGAAATAACCCGTATTATGGCTCCTAGACCAGAGATTATTCCTGGGGAAGACCGAAACACTATAGGTATTTCAAGATTAATGGAACAGATACTCCAATGTAATATACAAACAGCAGGGATTCAAATTGATCCAAGTACTTACTGCGTTTGTATCTACGAGTTTACTCCACAAAACCAAGCCCCAATTACATGTGTTAGAGAAGGTTCGGCTTGTCCTGAAGAATATGTTAAAGAGTTTTTGAATAGTAAATATCCAGATCTAACCGCAGAGAATATGCCTAAAGGACAAATCAAAATTTATATAAGCACCACACTTGGCAGCTTCTATTCTCCTAAAAGTACAGATTATCTAGGTGCAGAAATCACAAGTTGGACTCAAGCTCAAAATGGTATAGGATTGGTGCCTGTTTATAAGTCTGCGCCTGCAATATTTTCTAGTTCCGCTGTTACTATTACCAAAACAGAATATAGTTATGGACCAGAAGACAAAGATTATATTAATAGAGAACCTCTTATAATAACTGCAGAGCCTTTAACTAATTGTAATAGTTATAAGGTGAAAATAGATAATTACAGTACACCAGAAGGAATTGATGCTGGTGTTATCTATTCATTCTATATTATGGCCTTTAAGAAAAAAACGCCTAATACTCAAAGCTATACTTATTTTTTACCAGGTTCATATACAAGTAACCAGCCAGAATTAATACTTTCATCACCAGCTGGATACAGATTCTATGTTCTGGCTTATGATCCAGAAGCAGAAACTTTGTATTGTCCAATTAAATATGATAACTTTTTAAGTGGGGTGAACGATGGCGGGATTCTCCCAGAAAATACTCAGAGTTTGCCTTTAAAAACAATAATCAAAAAAACAAGAGGAACATCAGAAACTACAGAATCGACACAAACTCTTCTTTTGAGAGAAGACTTGACTCCTCCAGAAGTTCAACCAGATAACAGCAGTTCCTTTATGTTAGGTAATTCAACCGGATTCCATATTACAGTTACAGACCATTATTATGATGAATTTGCAGAGTATGAAACTGAAAATGTCCAAAATAATCCACTTTCTGAACAATTACCAAAAAACAAAAATGGCAATTATGAATTAACATATTATATTATTCCAAACCCAAGTAATGTAACTAATTATTATCCATCTTATTCCATAAGTGAGCTTGAAAACGATTATTCTGCTTTTAAGAAAAAACTTGAATGCTCTTTCCCGGATGTGAATGACACTAATCCTGATATAAGAGTATGTATACCATTCGGAGACCTGGCAAGTGGATTCTATACAATTTCATTTATTCCAGAAGATATTCATGGAAATACTGCTATATATACATACCCATTTATTAACACTAAACTTGGTAAGCTTGACTATGAGTTTAATAAGTATCCTTATTGGGATAATAATGGCTTTGGATATTACTATAATTTCACAGTAGACGATGCAACTGATTTCCAGTCCACTGAGCCACAACTCCAGGCAAAAACAAGATTAGCTTTCGAAAAGGTAACGGGAAATGACTGGACAGAAGATTCCCAGACGCCTGTCTCTTTCCAAGAAGTTACTAATCCAGAAACAAATGTATCTAAGCCAGGTCTGCAATTTTACTGTCTTTTTTATGAGGAAGACCCATGGCGCAGATTAAAAGCAGTTAATGGATTTGTTTCACCGAATGATATCCTTGCAGATGGCAAAGGTTTTTATAATTATGAATACCTTTATCTTGGTCCAAATCCATTTTGCAATGTAAAGAATTGTATAGAAGGATTAAATGGCCTTCAAATCATGAGTGACCATCCTGTTCTTGTTCATACAATGTTCTCTACAGAAAAACTTACTGAATCAAAAAATGCAAAAAATGCCATTTCCATCTGGGAAACAAAGGGTGCAGAAACCGGTGTAACAGTATTTACTACTAATGAGAATGAAACTATTCTTAACAAAACCTATGATTTATCAAATCTTAAAAAAATTCCTAAAGGCTGTTATTACACTATTATAGTCCACTTCGCAGACGGCACCATCGTAATGACAGATATTAAACAAAAAGAATAACTCCACCCTCTTGCAGCACCACAAAAAAAAGGCCCGGGATTCTTAAATGAATTCCGGGCCAAAACTCAAACCGAATTGTCAAGGAGAATTATTTTCATTTTCTAAGTACAAGCGAGATTGTCTGTATAACCAGCATTGCCAGAACAACTGCAAGTATCAAAAACTTTTTTAAATTCATCTTTTTTAATTCTCAACTGTCTAAATTATACAAGAGCAAAAGCACGCAATCAGCACTAAAAAATTAAAAATTCAGCACACAATCAGCACAATTTATGATATAATTTATAAATACTGGTGTTTTATGATATTCAAAAAATTGTCTGGAAAATATAATGAACGATATAATATTTCGTATTCCGATCTTGCTGATACAGGGGAAACAAACAGGATTCATCTTTTAATTGTAAGCCCGCTTTTGTTCTTATTTGGTATTATCGATATACTTGTAGTTCTTATTTTTCATTTTAACAATCTTAAAGATTATATTTCGTCGCTTATTTATTTTGGATGCTTTTCTATAATTCCGGCTTTCTGTTATTTTTATTCTAAATGGGCTGCAAAAGTTCCAAGAGAAAAAGCATATCTGGTTAAAACTATTCCTGCCTATATAACTGTTTGCCTTGGTTTTTCTGCAGGGGTTTTTAATTTTTACATTCTTGGGCAACCCTATAACGGAGCCATTACACATTTTATTACAGGCTTTCTTACTTTAATGATCTTCTCTCTTTCGCCTGTTGTATTTCTTGTTCCGATGCTTGCTGCAATTGCAATTATGACTCCAGGTCTCTATGCCAATTTTGGCGTGACCGGACTTATGGATTCTTATCTTTCTGCCATTCTTCTTTTTATTTTTTCCATTCATCAAAGACGTACAGAAAAACTCCACATAATCATGCTTAAAAAGCAGAAGAAACAGCTCGAAGCAAAAACCTTTGGTAATTTTACAATGCTTTATGAAGGTCAGGTTGTTAAATATTCAAGAACAAAATCAGAAGAACTTATGGGATATTTAATTTATAAAAAAGGAAGCTCTGCAAAAACAAAGGAATTGATTTCTGTTTTGTGGGGTGACCATGCCGATTCTGCCCGTTACGGCAGCAGCTTTAGAAACCTGATTGTTGATATTAAACACACAATGACCGAACTTGAAATTCAGGATTTCTTTATTGCCGAATATAACAACTTCCGAATCAACCCGGAAGTAATTAATTGTGATTATTATGATTTTTTGAATGGGGATCCCGCAGCAATTAAGAGCTTTGCCGGAGAATTTATGAGCCAGTACAGCTGGGCCGAAGAAGTTGCTGGCTTCCTGGAGCAGAAGGCACTGGCTCAATAATTCAGATTTGATTTTCTATTTATGACAGATTCGTCGTTCGCACTCGTGGTAAATTTCACTTGTCTTGGCAACTACATCGGCTGGAACTTCCTTGATTGTAGGGTCGCCTGCAAGGTTGTTTGCCTTTAACCAGTCGCGAAGGAACTGCTTGTCGTAGCTTGCAGGACTTCCGCCTACTTCATATTTAGAAGCATCCCAGAAGCGTGAACTGTCTGGTGTAAGAACTTCATCTGCAAGAGTAAGTTCACCGTTTTCATCAAGGCCAAATTCAAACTTTGTATCGGCAATGATAATTCCGTTTGCCTTAGCGTGCTCGTAGCATTTTTTGTAGATTGCAAGAGCAACCTGTTCAATTTTTGATCCAAGTTCTTCGCCAAGGTCATCCTTCATGTACTGAAGTGTAACGTTAATATCGTGACCTTCTTCTGCTTTTGTAGAAGGAGTTACAATTGGTTCTGCAAGTTTTTCTGCCTGCTGGTATTCCTTGTCAAACTTGTGACCAAGGAATGGTTCGCCCTTTTTGTAAGCTTCGTACATTGAACCAAACATATAGCCGCGAACAATTACTTCATAAGGAAGCATCTTAAGCTTTTTAACAAGGATTGTGCGTCCTTCAAATTCAGGCTTCTGGAATTCGGCAGGCATATCTTTAAGGTCGCTCGAAATCATATGATTTTTTACAATATCTTTTGTGTAATCAAACCAGAAGTTTGCAAGGGCATTCAAAACCTTTCCCTTGTCTGTAATCATTGTTGGAAGAATTACATCAAAAGCAGAAATTCTGTCTGTTGTTACAATAACCATGCGTCCGTCTTCAAGGTCGTAAACCTCGCGAACTTTACCAGAAATAATCTTTTTCATATACAACCTCTATTTCATTAATTCCTTATATTTTTGTGCAAGTCTCTTTGATTTAACAGCTGCAAGTCCGCAGTAATTGCTTGGATGCTCAAAGAAGTTAGCAGGATTTTCTACACCAAGTTTTTCAAGCTGAGCTGTGATGTCGGCATATTCTTTTTCGTGGGTTTTGAGAACTTCAAAGAAAGTCTTTCCGGTCTGCTCTGCTTCCAGAGTAATTTTACGGATAATTTCGTGACCGTCGTTGTAGCCGGCTTCTCCAAGAAGGATGTAAGCTGGTTCTGCAAGAACACCACCCTTTACTTTACCACCGGCATTTTCCAGGTTACGTGCCATGCCTTCCTTGTCTGCCTGAAGACCCTTAACTACGCTGTTCATACGGGCAACTGCCATTGTAAAGCCAGAAACATAATCTGCAATAAAGCGCTGGCTTGCAGAGTTTGTAAGGTCGCGCTGATGTTCACTAATCTGATCCATATAGAAAGTAATTACGCGAGGGCACATTGCCTTCCACAAAGACTTAACATGCTCGCTGTTCCAAGGGTTTCGCTTCTGAGGCATTGTGCTTGAACCAACCTGAGTTGCTGCAAAGTATTCAAAAACTTCACCAATTTCAGAACGCTGAAGGTTACGAAGGTCATCTGCAAGGTTTGCAATAATACCAAAGGCAACGTTCATCTCGAGCAAAAGGCGCAGAACATATTCAGGTTCAACAAGCTGGTTAGAATATTCAGATGGCTGCAGGCCCAAAAATTCTACATAAGTGCGTTCAAGTTCTTCAGGATCTTTTACAATCATAGAAGGTCCGTTGTAAGAACCAACAGGACCTGCAAGCTTACCAACAAGTCCCTTGCTCAATTCTTCAATCTTTAAAATTGACTTACCAAGACGCGACACAAACTCTGCAATGCTCCATCCAAAAGTAATTGGAACTGCGTGCTGTCCGTGGGTACGGCCAACCTGCGGAGTTGCGCATTCACGCTCAGCAATATCGCAAAGATAATTTTCAAGCTTTTTAAGTTCTGGAAGCACAACGTTCTGAGTAACATCGCGCATACGGCAGCTGAGTGCTGTATCAAGAATATCAACAGAGGTTGCACCCAGGTGAATAAGTGGACCAATGTCTGAATCAACCTTAGTTTTCATTACGTTTACAAGAGCGCGGATATTGTGCTTTGTTTTTTCTTCTTCGGTGTAAACTTCCTGAGGGTCAATATTTGCGGCAACCTGGTCAAGCTTGGCTGCCACTGCATCTGTGAGCTGACCGCGGAGTTTAAGGTGAGCCTTTACAAGAGCGGCTTCACATTTAGCGCAGGAACGGATGCTTGCTTCTTCAGAAATGTATTTAGAAAGGCCTTCAAAAGCGTCGGCCTCCGACAAAGAGTATCTGTGATCGATACAAGAGAGATTTTCAAAAATATTGCGTGTTTCCATAAACGACATTATAGCGAATTGATAAAAAAATGTCATTGCGAGGAGCGTAGCGATGTGGCAATCTATACATCAAGCTGGTACATGCCGATTTTTACTTTTTCATAAAGCTCTTTATCCGGCATTGGGCGCCCAAAAAGGTAACCTTGAATCTGCTCACAGCCGTTTTCACGCAGGAATTGATAGGCCTCTTCTGTTTCTACACCTTCTGTTAATGTGCTCATGTTAAGTGCCTTGGCCATAGTGATTATGTTTTTAAGAATATGGCGTGCCTTTTCGTTACCCGAAAATCCGCTTAAGAATTTCATATCTATTTTCATCATGTCAAAGTCATATTCTTTAAGAACGTTCAGTCCTGAATAACCTGCACCAAAATCATCGAGCCACAAAGCATAGCCGTTACTTCTGAAGCGTTTTAAAATTTCCTTGAGCTTTTCGTCATTTTCTGAAAGAGTACTTTCAGTAACTTCTATGTGAATTAATTTTTTGTCTATGTTGTATTTTTGCAGACAGGCTTCAACATCTTCGGCAAGATTAATTGAATCAAAGTCTCGGCGCGAAAAGTTTAACGAAACAGGAATAAGCGGAAGATTTCGTTCCATAATGTGAACAAAATGCTGGCATACTTTTTCTACAACAAACATATCAAGCTTGTAAATCTGATAGTATTCTTCAAGAGTCTGGATAAAATCGACAGGAGATAAAAATCCATACTGAGGGTCATCCCAGCGTGCAAGTGCTTCAAGTCCGCAGAGCTTTCCTGTTTTTGCATTTACAACCGGCTGATAAAATACCTTGATATATTCCTTTTTAATTGCTTCATCAATGTTGTTTATAATGTACTGCTTTTTCTGAAAGTCGTTTGCCATTGAATCGTCATATTCGCGGTAATCGTAGTTGTAGCGCTTTTTAATTGTGTAGCAGGCATAGCGGGCATGATCGCAGGCAATAAGAGGCAGGCATTCCCTGTCGCGCGGACGGTAACTTCCAACTTTAAGTCCAAGCTTAATGTCGTAGTTCATGCTTAAAAGATTTCGTCTTACTGTGTTGAGTTTTTCTTCAATTGCTTCGTCTTTGGTGAGCACAACAAAATTATCATTTGAAAAATGTGCAACAATTGAACCGCTGAAAATCTTTTCAATCATGTCGGCAAATTTTTTAAGGAAAGCGTTACCTTCCCAAAAGCCATATTTTTCGTTCAGGATTTTAAAATTTTCAATATCAAGGAAAAGGAAAATCAGACTGCTTATATCTACAGATTTGTCGTGCATAAGCTCAAGCGCCTGACTTCTGAAAAAATGCATGTTTGCAATTCCTGTTACTTCATCGCTGATTGAAAGCTTTAAAAGAATTCCCTGTGCATGCTCAAGCCTTTCATCCTTCTGTGCTTCCTTTAGCTTTTGATGATAGGCATTCATTGCACTCATAAGAATTGTAATAAACACAATCGTAAGGTTTACTTTTGTTGCATATGTAGCCGGTAAAAATTTATTACAAAGAATAAAGAAAAGACCATACGAAACACTCATAAGAACAATAGTATAAACAGGACGCCACACAACAAAACAGAATACAAAAATAGTCATTGTCATGAGTGTTATGAACTGTTCGCCTTTTTTATAATCAAGAAGCGAAATGTAAATTCCAAAAGCAATTGCGATTACAGAAAAAATATATTTTATGATTTCCCAGGTATATCGTTTTTCGCTAAGCTTTTTTAAATGACGGATTGAATATACAAAAAGCACAAGGGCTGCAAAGAAAAGAACCAAAAAACATGAAAAATGAATTACAAACCATTCGGTGCTTCGGCGTGTTTCTTCGTTGAACTGCCTGAGAAAAACATTAATCATCATTGAAAGTTCTAAAACAAGAACAACCGAAGTTACATAAAGACTGGAACAGATATTTGATTTGTCAAAATATTCGTTTATATAATCTGAGTGTTTGCCTATACCAAAAAAGTGCTTGATTTTTTCAAGCTTTTTATTCTTTTCCATTTAGAAGCCGTCCATTTAATTAATTATAAAGCAGATTTTTAAAAAAGGAAAAGAAATTTTAGACCAATTTTATTTGTGTTGTTTTCGCAACGCATGGCACGACGCCCACTTTCATCTTAATAGGACCTATCTTTCTAGAAGATAATATACATAAGAAGAATTTGCAAGTTTTTTTATAAAATTAATTCAGTAAATATGTCATGATAATCTTGTATCGTTGCAGCCTGAACAATTGCTTTACGCAATGGGAGATCCTTTTAATCTTCCCAATATCTCTTTATAAATAATCTTTTGCATAGAAAACAACTCCATCGCGTCTAACATAACCTCCATCAACTGAACGTGATAAAAAAACAGCCATATCACCATCAAAAAAATCTAACTGATAAAAGATAATAGGAATAAGAACATCCCCAGTTTCTGATAAATATCCAAACTTCATACCATTCCAGTCTTCACCTATTCCGCAAAGAACATACCCTTTTTCATCTGGTCTAGATAGATAGTCATATATCGCTTCTATTAAAATTGTACCATCGTCCTTTTTAAGTCCATATTTTTGATTTGTTGAATCAAAGAAAACTTGATTTTTGTATAAAACAGATTTTATTTCTCGTGTTTTAATATTAAAGGAAAACAAATTGTTTTCCTTGTTAATAATTATTTCATTATTATCAACATAATCTCGATATATTTCATATCCCGCTGGTATATCTATTTCTTTTCCTTCTTTGTCTATCAGTTTTTTTTCATTTTTGTTTGATATAATAACTGCATAATTATTTTTAAAATCATTAACATCTTTATAATTACCAGAAAAAAGAATTTTGTTATTTTTATTTATACATAACCATTTCTCATTCTCTTTTACCCACGCAACTTCATTATTAAAACTTCTTGCATCATTATATGTTAGCGGAATAACAACCATACCTTTTTTATTTATAAAACCATATTTTAGATTTTCGGAAACAACTGCGTATCCATCAGAAAACGGCATAGCATTTTTAAAATTAGGTTTTAATACTACTGTATTATTCTTATCGATATAAAAAGATTGTCCATCTTTAGTAACACAAGCTAAACCTTCTGTAAAATCATATACATAGGAATAATCTGCAGGTATTATCATTTCTCCATTTGAATTAATAAAACCACACTGTTTATTATGCCTAAGTGTTATTCTATATAATCTTTCTTCTGTAGAACAGGAACATATGATTATCATAAGTATTACACATATAAAAATGGATTGCTTTTTTTTCATTTTTTTCCTCTATTTGTTTTTTAGTTTATAGATTCTTCTGTACCGTTACCAAACTTCCTCAATACTTCCCTTCCTTTTTTGTCATACTCTAATTGTACCCTTATCCTCTGCTTGTTGTCAAAAATTTCTTTTACTTCGTTGTTTAAGTATCATTATTTTTATATTTTTTTATTCCTAGGTTTTCAAATAAAGGAAAACAATATATCATAGTAATATGATTACAGATAAATCATATTACTATTTTGACGAAGCAGGAGAACCTCAAATTCTTGGTCATAAAGGTATTAACCTTGTTAAGAAAGGAACAGCAAGTAAAGTCTTTATGGTTGGTTATCTTGAAACAACTTCGCCAAAAGAGTTTACAAAACAATTAAATAATCTTCGTATTGAACTTTCCACTGATGAATACTTAAAGGATATCCCTTCTTTTCATCATAGTCTTGAAATGTTTCACGCTAATAAAGATTGTTCGGAGGTTCGAGAAAAAGTTTTTAAACTGTTAAAAAAACAGGACTTTCACTATTACTGTATTGTTGCTCGAAAAGATGAAGATTTGTTTCGTAAAAAGTTTAATATGAGCCAGAAATCTTTATACAAATATCTTGTTACTAAATTACTGGAAAACAGATTACAGATTTATAAAAATATCGATTTATATTTTAGTTCCATGGGAAGCATAGTTCGACAATCAGGTATGCAACAGGCTGTGGATGCAGCTATTATGTCATCCGACGAAAAAAACAAGACAAATGACTCAAGCAATATAAGAGTCTTTATACAGCAATCCTCAGAGATTCCTTTACTGCAGGCTTCTGATTATGTTTTGTGGACAATACAACGAGCTTATGAACGTGGAGATTTTCGTTACTATAATTATCTGAAGGATAAAATCAAACTTATTTATGATATTTTTGATTCAAAAAAATATCCTGAAAATTGTTATTCCGAAAATAATCCTCTTGAGGCAAAAAAAATAGACCCTGTATAAGACTAGGTTGCTTTCGCAACGCATGGCACGACGCCCACTTTCATCTTAATAGGACCTATCTTTCTAAAATATAATATACATAAGAAGAATTTGCAAGTTTTTTTATAAAATTAATTCAGTAAATATGTCATGATAATCTTGTATCGTTGCAGCCTGAACAATTGCTTTACGCAATGGATAATTCTTTTTCAATGATTTCTTTTCTAGAACTTTGCTTCAAAACCAAAATTGAATTTTGATTCCGGAACTGCATCAGAGTTACCAAAATTGAAACAAAAATAAAGCTCTGTTCTTGCCTGAGGATTTGCAAAGGAACCGATATTTGGAGTTATTCCAAGAGAAAGCTTGAGTGTATAATAATCGCCGTACTTTAATTCACCGTTTTTTATAAGGTCTATATATTCCGGCGTTTTTAAGAAATGCCAGTTCTGTTTAAAATCAGTCGCATTTTTGTAATCAAAGCCGCCTGTGTAGCCGAATGAAAGAAGAACATTATTTGTAAAGATTGCCGAAACTCCAGGAATTGCCTTTTGAATATCGTAGGCAAATACAATTGTTTCTGCATTTACTCTTGCAAGCCGCATTTTTTTAGAGCTCAACGAAAAGAAATATGTTTTAATTGTTGAAGGCAAATTATAAGTAAAATTATCTGCACAGGTAATAGGAATGAGTTTTGGAATGTTTACAGAAAAATCAATTTCCATGTCATACAAACTGAAAAGCTTTTCTTCTACTGGTTCCAGTTGAGTTTCATAAGAATGAACAATGCCTGCTACAAGATTTATTCCGGCCTTTTCATGAGTCCCTGGACCTGTTTTTACTACATTTGAATAACCCGCCGTTACAAGCTGAATTGTTGAAAGGAAGAATCTTATGTCTTCGTACAGAAAACGACTGTAATCAACAGATGCTTCTGCAGAAAAAGAAAGCACAGAAATCTTTCCAAAATCAAAACTTGTTACAGCTGAAACATCACCCGAAACGCTTTTTATTCCAGTCTTGTCCACGATAAGCGAAGAGTTTATAAGATATTGAAAAAGGTTTGTGTCTGTTCCGCCTTGATAACTGAATGAGAAAATACCTGATTCTGATTTTCTGTCATAACCACCCGAAATTATTGTAAGGTTCGAATACCATGGCGACGCTGTAATATAGGTAATGCCAGGCAGTAGTGTCTGCGAGTTAAGGCCGGCTATTGGAAGTAAAAGTCCTTCAAAAGTGTAGCGGAATGGATTGAAAGAGGTGTATGGGATTGGGGCTTCGACCCCTTCGACAGGCTCAGGGACCCCAAGGGCCTCCACTGTGTCATTCTCGGGCTTGACCCGGGAATCTTCTTCACAAACAGGCGCGCTCACCAGGGTAGCCTGTGCTAACTCAAGTAACCGTGTTTCTTTATAAAAATGTGCAGTGTAATAAATATGATCTTTAAACTCAACAGGAGTATAAATACCTCCCGAAATATCATCTTTCGAAAGACTGAAAGCTCCGTCTTTTAAATCAAGAGTTCCAAGCCTTGGCATTGTTTCTTTTGTTGCCCACGAAAACATCAGTCCGGAATCTGTTGCAGATAAATCGCGAAGCTTCATTCTTTCGAACGGAACAACATATTTTTTTATTTCTGTAAGGCCACAATCACTTACACAAACAGAATATTCAAGCCCAGATTTTAAAACAAAGGTAAAGTTTCCGTTTCCTAAATCTGTAAAATCTGAAGGAACTTCTTCGGTTGAAAAATAGTACTGAAAAAGATTTTCATTATTTACCTTAACTCTTCTACCATTAACTTCAATTTTTTTTACACAGATTGAATACTTCTGCGGTTCATAATTCTGCGCTACAAAATAATAATTGCTTCCGTCACTTATTACCGCAGGGTCAACATAATTTGTCCCTTTAACAGAAATCCATTTTTTGCTCTGTAAATCATAAATCTGCACCTTGTGTTTTATTGTTGCAGAAGCAGAAGAATAATATCCAACTGTAAGAAATCTTCCGTCGCGTGAAAGTTTTAAAGTGTCTAGATAATCGCGTGTAAAAAGCTTTTTTACTTTACCGTTTTTATAAGCGTAAACTGTGTCGCAGCTTTCATCAGAAAAAACAAGAATGTCGCCACCGGCACAAAGGTTTGTATAAAGAGATCCGGCTCTATTTTTTATAGAAGGCTTTTCGTTTTCCGGTTTAAAAAAATCATATGCCTGACCGGCTGCAACTGGTTCCGGGGCAGCAACCTTTGGCACTTCTAAAGACTGTTCAAAAAGCTCCCACGCCTGGTTAATTTTCATTCCGTATGTATACTTAAAAGCTCCGCCTGCTGTAATATCTGTTAAGCTTTCAATGTTAATACAGCGGTACCAGAATTCAGCATATTTTTGCATGCCGTAATTTTTCTGCAAAAAATCAGCAAAGGCTCCGTTGAAATAATAAAAGGAATTGCGCGGATAAGCATCTGAAGCACCTTTTACATCTGAATAAGTGGGGAACTTCCCTTCTATTTTTGCCTGCCTGATTTGCTGAAGTGCATAAGGGTCATTTAATCGGCCTTCGCCATTTGAACTTTCATAAGAAACTGTTGCACCCTCTGCCATACCGCTTGTTACAGTAATATAGTGATTTGCAAAAGCGTCACCAAAGATTTTTCCAAGGGCGCGCATTGTTCCATTTTTTAAATTATAAGTTACAGCGTGAGTAAGCTCGTGTGTAAAAGTAGAAAGCAGTGTCTGTGAAAAAACCGCAAGGTCATCTATCTGAGCTGTATCATAAATAACAATGCGGTTATAAGGACTGTCTGCATAGTAAGCATTAAACTGTTCGACTGTTGTTGTAATTACTACAGGAAGCCTGTAATTTGCATCGTAGCCATAAGCGGCTGTAATCTCTTCAAAAATCCGGTCGGCATTTTCGTAAAGAATTTGTGCCGTTGCCAGATTTTTTTCGGAGTAAATAATATCAAAATACTTTGTCTGACTTACCCTTAGCTTTCCTGCACCTGCTATGCTGCCTTCGTGAGAAAACAGAGGCAGGTATAGAGAAAGAAAGAAGAATAATAATAGTGCCTTCTTCATACAATATGGCAACGGCCGCCAGCGGCCTTTCTCACATTTTAGCAATACGCTTTACTGCATACTTAAAGTAAAAGTATCCAAGAGGAGCGGCAATTACTCCAAAAACTGCAGCTATGATAAGCATTCCAAGGTTTGTCTTTGGAAGGAAAATCATGAGTACTATAAAGATACCAACAACGCCCATAGATATAAATGAAGAAACTACTGCATTTACATTCTGCTTAAAGGCAGCTGTAGGATTTTCCCACTGAAGCTTCGGATTGATTGTATCAATAAACATTTCTGTAAAAATCAAAACAAGCGAAACAAGAAGTGTTATGACACAAGCCTCCAGAAGCATTGTAATAACTTCTGTGCTTGTAAGAGGTATTCTGAGAAGTGCAACCGCACCAACAAAATAAATTGCGATTATTACAACTGCAATAAGACAGTACATGAAGGCATGCCAGAATTTTACAAGCACGATTGTGTCAGGTTCAATTGGCATTGCTTTAAGATCATAAAGTGCCTTTCCTTCACGGCTGAAGGAAGTTGATGCAACGTTTGTACAGTTTCCCATAAATACAGCAATAGCAGCAATAATAAGGGTTGCGTAATGCTTAAAGCGGAGCATTCCTTCAGGAGACATCTGCAGGAATATTATCTGAAGCTCATTCAAAATTGCAGAAAGATTATCCTTGCTTGCCATAAGGAAGCTTATTCCACCAGAAAGCAGCATGATTACAGGAAGGATTATGAGCAGTAATGGACCGTTTGCAAAGAAAGAAGGCTCGCGGAACATTGTGCGCAAATCTCTTGTAAAAAGTGTGCTGAATACAGAATTTGATTTAACGTTTCTGTTAATAACATCCTGTGCTTTTGCTTTAGAAATCTTTTTAGATTTAATATCAGAAAATCCGTTAAGAGTTTTGATGTAGCCTGGTGCAAATACAGGAACAATTCCAAAAATGAACACAAGTGTAATTGCAACCATCAAAAGCATTGGAAGAATTTTTCCGCTCATTGCATCTGCAAAAATCATAAGGAAGGGAGCTTTTCCTGCCCAGATACGAATCATTTGAACAAGAGGAGCAGCTGCACCCGCATCCATATCTAACATCATAGACATTTGAGAAGAAAGGAAGCTGTAACAGCATACAAATACAAATATTAAAACTGTAGCAAGGCCTGTTAAAATATTACGTTTTCTGAACTTTGGAAAAATGAGCAGTAACAAAATCATAAGTCCGTAAATAAGGAAAAGCGAAATGCTTACGATTGCGCAGGTTGTTACAAGCATGCCCACATAGAACAAAGGCTTTGTAACAAGTCCTGCTTTTATTCCGTAAATAATGGCACCTACGATTACAACAACTGCACCAAGAGATGCATCTGTAATTGCAGTAACTCCAACCTTTGCAGAAAAAATTTCTACAGGCTTGAGCGGCATTGCAAGGAACTGCTCTTCACCGGCTCCTGTGTAATAGTTTGTTGCTGCACTTACAAAACCAAAGAACAGCACAAGACAGAAAGCTGCAAAAATTATAACTACAGGCATTTTTTCAATATCACCTGTATTAAGAAGGCCGTTACCAAGCAGGTTCATAACAGTAATGTACATACCACCGGCAACTACAACAAAATAAAGCACAAGAACAATTACAAGAAGATTTTTTAAGATACCCTTAATGCCCTTTTTAAAACCTTCAATGAACGTTCCGAGCGAAAAATTATTAGAGGCCAGAATTTTAAACAGAGGCCATAAAGACTTATTTTTCATCTTAGTCCTCCGCAACAAGCTTAAGGAAGATATCTTCAAGAGACTGTCCGGCTGCACCATGCTGTGCCTGCAGTTCTGCTATTGTTCCTGTAAACACGAGCTTTCCTTTTTTGATGATTCCAACACGGTCGCAAAGCTTTTCTGCAACTTCCATTACGTGTGTAGAAAAGAAAACTGTTTTACCGGCAGCGGCACGTTCGCGCATGATTTCCTTAATTGTAAATGCAGCTTCCGGATCAAGACCAACCATTGGTTCATCTAAAATCCAGTTATGAGGGTCTGTAATCAAGCTTGCAATAAGGAAGAGTTTCTGCTTCATACCATGGCTGAATGAAGCAATGCGGCTGTCAAGATTTTCCATCATGCCGAATTTTTCACAGTATGTTTTAATGCGGTTCATTTTTTCTTCTTCTGGAACCTTATAGACATCACTTATAAAATCAAGATATTCAATTGCCTTAAGGCGCGAAAAAGTTTCCGGATTATCCGGTACAAATGCAAAGGTTCTTTTTGCAGCAATAGGACGTTCCTTAATTGAAATGCCGTCCAGCAAAAGGTCGCCTTCATCTGCCTGAAGGATGCCTGTAAGCATTCTGATAGATGTTGTTTTACCGGCACCGTTTGGTCCTAAAAATCCAAAAATTTCGCCGTTATTTACGGTCATTGTAAGGTTATCAACAGCCTTTACATTGCCTTTGTTGTAGGCTTTTGTTACGTTCTTTAACTCTAACATTGTTTATACTCCCTTGCGTCATTGCGCTCGCAATGACATATGTTAGAGACAATTTTACACCATTTTCAACTTTGACGCTACATATACGAAGGTGGAATTCCAATAGATGGCAATTTCGTTTGTGCTGTAGCTTGCAACATTATCTATAAAACATCTGAGTGGCGGAAGTTTTTTGGGTCCAAGTTTTCTCTTTGCACATTCATCATGAAGTCCTTCGCAAGGGCCTCCGCTTAGCATACCAGGCATTGTCTTCTTATTTGCACCGGAAGGTCTGTGGTGAGGATGATTAACTGTATTTGTACCAAAGCCTGTAACATAGCAGACATTATTAGGATTACAACCAAGAACATAATCAAGCTGTTTTTTTGCAGCCTCGTAATATTCTTTGCGCCCCGTAATGTCGCAGGCAAGAAGAAGTGCGTGTGCATCGTCGCATACATGACCGCAACTTCCCCAGTGAACCTTATCCATGCTTGTTCCAAAAGAAGCAGCCTTTACGCGCTCAAGAATACGGTCTGCACTTTTAAGCATTGAATCTTCGAGCAGTTTAACCTTCTGTTTATCTGTAATTTTTTCTTTTGCACGCAAAAAGATTTCTGTTCCATAACCGGCAACCATTCCCCAGCCAAAGCCTTCGAACCATTTGTTCTTCCATGGAAACTGAGGATCATCAGGTTGATCAAGAATTTTCTTACGCAGGCCCAGGGCCTTGTCTAAATAAGTATTGTCGCCTGTTTTATAAAAAAGTGCGGCATAGGCAAAATATCGTTCATCGGAAGAAGACCAGTCGCCGTAACCACCTGTTGTAATTTCCGGAGGATTTTTAAAAAGCTCGTCGTCGTGAGTATCAAGATAGGCTTGTGCCTTAAAGGCTGCGTCCATTAGTTTCTTAGCAAAAGCCGGATCTGACTTTTCAAAAAAGCCTGAAGCAAAAGCACAGCAACCTGCAAAATCGGCAGTTGCAGTAGACGAAACAGGAGAAACTACAAGCTCATCTTTTTCTTTGTCCGGATTTATAAAACCGCAGAAATGATAGCACGAAACCTTATGATAAACTCCGCCATCCGGCCGCTGCATTTTAAGCATCCATTCAAGTTCATAACGGACTTCACTTAAAATATCAAAATGGATTGCCACGCTTCGCTCGCAATGACAATTGTCGCTTTGCTCCTCTTCATATGCCAAAAGTAAATCCATTACTGCTTTGGAACCTGCAACAATGTAACGTCCGTAGTCGCCTGCATCGTGCCATCCGCCGTTTACTTCTATTTTTTCGTTTGTTCCGTAAACAACTGCAGGAGTATTGTGACACACAGAATGAGCCCAGGGACCACCAGAAGCTATATCCAGCTCAAAGCCGCAGCGCGAAAGATAAAAATAATTTAATGTTGAAAAGTAAATATCATTATAAAGACCGTCGCCAATTTTAAAAGGAACACTTTCTACAGCCTTACCTTTGGCATTTTTAACACGAAGAACATATTCACCGTTCTGCTTAAAATCAGAAAAATCAATACAACAGACGGGCTCCCCTGCAACTCTGTCCTGCAAAGGCTCCTTCACTCTGCCCGAAAAACTAACTGTACCCTTACTCAAAATCTCAAACTCTTCGCCGCCGGCAAATCCTGTTGCATAGGCAAATTTAGTTTTTTCGGGTAAATATCCAATCTGATTCACAAATACTTCTGTTTTTGTTTTCATATTTGTAATAATAATGTGAATTTTTTAAAAAAAATTGAACAAAAATGCAAATTTATCGATATAATATGTGTAGTATGAAGAATCTTGGAAAAATTACAGTAAAAATTTATCTTTTTCTGATTGTATGTTTTTCACTTACATGTTTTCAGCTTTGTGCACAGAGCAGTAACATGACTCCGGGACAGGCACAGACTTTACGAGAAGCCTTTGTAGAAGAAATAAAAACTCATGTAGGGGCGCCTTACGAATATGGTGCTGTTGGTCCAGATGCTTTTGACTGTTCAGGACTCATTTATTATTCGGCAAACAAAGCAATTAAAGTTCAGCTGCCTCGAACAGCTAAAGCAATCTATAACTATGTAAGAATGATTCCCGATGAAAAACGCGAAATAGGCGACCTTATGTTTTTTAAAACAACAGGCTCCTCTACAATTTCGCACATTGGTGTTTATATTGGAAACAATCAGTTTATTTCTGCAATAAGCGATGGACCAAATACAGGAGTAATTGTTTCTTCACTTAATCAGGATTACTGGAAAGAACGATATGTTTCTACAGGACAATTTCTTCCTTCGGGAAAAGATGAATACTCAAGCGAAGCACTTTCTGAAACACCAATGACAGAAGGTTTTGAATATGAAGGCAATGGCGGGCCAGCTTCTACCCCGCTTTCTTTTGAAGACAAGCTTCTTTTAGACGCATCACTTTATTTTGACTGGTCGTTACTTTCTCCGCGTCAGTTTGTTTTCAGATATAGAGGAATTGATGCAGGCCTTCATGCCAGTTATACTGGATGGAACCTTAATCCGGGTGTAGGCTTATTCATAAGATTTAATGCAGGACTTGATACATTCCAGCTTCCTGTTATTTTAAGTCTTTCAATGAATGATTATATCCGAATGTATGCGGGACCGGTTTTTACATTTAAAACTCCGACCCTCATTGATACAGATAAAACAATTAAGGGTTCAGTTTTCCCTGGAATAATTGGCTTTGCTGTTTCAACTCCTAAATGGAAAATTGGCAAGGTTGCACTTCAGGCAGTACAGGATATAAACTATACTGTGTATAATAATACAGATGGAGCTGCCCTTCCATTTACAGAATCTATTGCAGCAGGACTTGTAATGTATACAGGTGTCAGAGTTACAATTCCGTTGTCTGCATTTTATACGAGGAACTAAAATTGATTATTGAATTAAAGAAAAAACTTTTTAAAAGTTTAAAATTGCTTTGCGCATGTGCAGGTTTGATTATTTTGTGCGCAAGCTGTACTTCTGAAATTACAGTTGAACTCAAAAAAGACGGCTCTGTTGATGTACAATTTTCCGGAGCCGCAGGAACAGCTTTTGCTACCCTTATGAATTCTGCAAACGGTGTAACAGATCCGGAAGCCGACCATGTAGTTTTTAATACAAAAGAAATTGAATATGAATTAGGTGCCAACGGATTTTCAAAGGTAAAGGCTGTTTCTAAAACCGGTTCAGACCTTACAATTTCTGTAACAGATAAGAATCAGAAATCTGCATTATTTACTTCGGGCGTAATAAGCGTAAAAGACGGAAAGCTCAATGCATCTCTTTCTCCTGAAACTCTTATAAAATATTACGATTCTACAGACAGTCAGACAAAGATGTACCTTGATATGCTGCTTGCACCTGTTTTTAATGATGAAGTAATGACTCAGGAAGAATATCTTGAAGTACTTTCGACTTTTTATGGCGAAGAAATTGCCGAAGAAATGAAAAGCTGTAACTTCAGAATTACTTTAAAAAATCCAGACGGATCACAAACTGTTCAGAGTATAAACTTTACAAAACTGCTTTGTTTGAATGAAGTGATTTATTTAAGATAAGTTTCTACAACAGAGTTATCTGCGTTACTGTATGGGGCTGGAACATATTTGTCGGCGTTCCAGTCGTTTTCCCATTTAGTATTATCTAACAAATAACGGAACTGGTACTCACGATTTACCTCAAGCTCAAGTTTTACAGAAAAAGAGCCGTCCTGTTCTTTTTTTAGAGGTGTAATTGTACTGCTCCAGCTGTTGAAATCACCGGCAATATTAATCTGCTTTGCACCCTGAGCTGCTTCCGGTGAAACGGTAAATGTCACTGTACATTTTGTCTTATCCTTAGAAAAAGACTTTTTTAAACCCATTTAAAGACTCCGTTTAAAAATAATGCCCCTACCGCTTATAAAAATACTTTATTATAGAAAAAAAAGCAATATGGCGTAAAGTATGTTGATATATTTCACTCTTTTCAATATTATATGTTTATCCCGTTGATTTATCCAAATTGCAGAACGGAATCTGGTGGCCTGGCTGCCGGTAAATCTTGCTAAAGAGGAGGTCCAAAAATGGACACTGTCTTAAACAAAAATCACTATTTATTTACATCAGAATCAGTTGGCGAAGGTCACCCGGATAAGCTTTGTGACCAGATTTCGGATGCCATTCTTGATTACTGTCTTACCCTTGATTCAGAGGCTCACGTTGCCTGCGAAACCTTTGCTACGACTAACTTTGTACTTGTTGGCGGTGAAATAAGTTTTAAGAAACAGGATATTGCAATTGCAGAATTGAATCAGAAAATTGAAGAAATTGCCCGCTCGGTTGCAAAAAATATAGGCTACGACAGCGAAGACAAAGGACTTGATTATAAAACCTTTACCTTTATGAATCGCCTGCATGCCCAGTCAGCTGATATAAGTCAGGGAGTTGATGGAACAGGTCTTAAGGAATATGAAGGCCTTCAGGGAGCAGGTGACCAGGGAATGATGTTTGGATTTGCCTGTAACGAAACTCCAACTCTTATGCCGGCTCCTGTTTATTATTCACACCAGCTTTTGCTTAAGGCTACAGAACTCAGAAAAAGCGGAAAAATTGCATGGCTTCGTCCTGATGCTAAAAGTCAGGTTACAATTGAATACGAAGGTCACAAGCCGGTTCATATTGATGCCGTTGTAATTTCGCACCAGCATGATGATGATATTTCGCACGAACAGATTGAACAGACTATAATTGAACAAATCATTAAGCCTGTGCTTGAACCAACCGGACTTTTGGATGAGCGCACAAAATTCTATATAAATCCAACCGGACGTTTTGTAAAGGGTGGTCCGGATGGTGATGCAGGCCTTACCGGTCGCAAAATCATTGTAGACACTTACGGTGGCATGGGTCGTCATGGTGGCGGTGCCTTTAGCGGAAAAGATCCAAGTAAGGTAGACCGTTCTGCAGCCTATATGGCCCGCTACATTGCAAAAAATATTGTTGCCGCCCAGCTTGCAGAAAGGGCAGAAGTTCAGCTGGCATATGCAATTGGTGTTCCTTTCCCTGTGAGCGTTATGGTAGAAACCTTTGGAACAGAAAAGATTGAAAAAACTGCAATTGAAGCAGCCGTTAAAAAGGTTTTTGATTGCAGCCCTGCAGGAATCTCAAAGACACTTGGACTCAAAGCTCCAATCTACGCTAAAACTGCAAGCTACGGTCACTTTGGACGAGAAGGCTTCCCTTGGGAAAAAACAGATAAGGTAGAAGAACTCAAGGCTCTTACAAAGTAAAAGGCCTTTAACCCGCCCCGCAAAAAAATATGGATTTACTTTCTAAAGAGCAGATTATTCAGATAATGGAACGCCTCAAAAAAGCCAATCCCAATCCTAAGTCGGAGCTGGAATATGTGAATCCGTATACACTTCTTGTTGCGGTTGTTCTTTCGGCGCAGGCTACAGACAAGAGTGTGAACCTTGCAACCCGAGAACTTTTTAAAGTTGTAGACTCTCCGGAAAAAATGCTTGCGCTTGGGGAAGCAGGCCTCATTCCCTACATAAAATCAATAGGGCTTTATAAAAACAAGGCTGCAAATATAATTAAACTTTCGCAGCAGCTTATTGATGATTTTGAAAGCCAGGTGCCTGATACGCGTGAAAAGCTCATGACTCTGCGGGGAGTTGGGCGAAAAACTGCAAATGTTGTTTTGAATGTAATTTTTCATCAGCCGACAATGCCCGTAGATACACATTTGCTCAGGATTTGCCCTAAGATTGGACTTGCAGAAGGCACAACGCCCGAACAGGTGGAGCAGTCGCTTTTGCAGCGCATCCCGCCTCAATATCTTGAACACGCCCACCACTGGCTTTTGCTGCATGGAAGATATGTCTGCACCGCTAGAAATCCAAAGTGCAATGAGTGTATAATAAATGAAATTTGTAAGGAGTACCAACATGGACGAAGTATCTGAAGGACTTAAAAACGCAGGCAGTTCTTTTTGGGAACAAACCTCATCATTCTTAACCTGGATAAAGAGCTTTCTCACCTGGGAAAATCTCTTTAAGCTTATAGGCGCCTTAATCATAATCTTTGTTTTCTGGATTATATTCAGATTAATGGTTCGCGGAATCAAAAAGGTTCCGGAGAAAAAGCTTCCAAGAGCCCGCTCTCTTATTCTTATAAAATTTTTGCGATATGTTTTCTATGTTATCATAGTAATGTATGTATTGAGTCTTTTTGGAGTTAAACTTAGTGCCATCTGGGGCGCTGCAGGAATTGCCGGAGTTGCAATTGGTTTTGCTGCCCAGACAAGTGTAAGCAACCTCATAAGCGGACTTTTTGTAATTACCGAAGGTGCCATTAAAATTGGAGACACAATTATTGTAGACGGAATTACCGGTGTTGTAGATTCCATCAACCTCATTTCTGTTACAGTTCACACACTTGATAATGAAATGGTTCGTATTCCAAACTCTACAATCATTAATACAAATCTGATGAACAAATCTTTCCATTCAAAACGCCGTCTTACTGTTACCTGCCCTATTGCTTATGGTAACGATTTACAGCTGGCTTTGGACACTTATCTTAAGGCAGCAAATGATTGTGAAACTGTTTTGAAAGATCCTGCACCTGCAGCCTGGATAGACAAATTCGGTGATTCCGGAATTGATATAACTGTTGCAGTCTGGTTTGACCCAAAAGATTTCTTAAAAACAAAAAGCGATCTTCACATTGCCATAACAAAAGAAAAGGAACTTGCCGGACTTGAAACTCCATTCAACCGCCTTGACGTTTCTATGGTTGGCGATGCTCCAAAAAAATAATGTCTAACTATTTTGAACAGTTCGACTGGCAGACAATGATGTCGTTGAACGCCTGGCCAGATGATCCGGCTTCGTTTTACGACATCAAAAAATACCACAAAATTCTAAGTCCCGATTACCCTGATTTTTTAGATAAGTACATCGCCCTGCCAATTCTTTCAAGGCTCAAGGGAGTGGGACTTTTATGTGGTACCGACTGGACTAAGCTTTACAAAAATCGCTTTTATTATTCGCGGCTGGATCATTCTGTGGGTGTTGCCCTTATTATCTGGCATTTTACTCATGATAAAGCGCAGACACTTGCAGGCCTTTTTCATGATGCATCAACTCCGGTATTTTCTCATGTTTCCGATTTCAGAAAGGGAGACGCGCTTACACAAACAGCAACAGAATCTGATAATGAAAGGCTTTTGAAAAATGATTCTGCTTTGTGTGAGCTTCTGGCCAAAGATGGGATTTCTGTTGAACAGATCTGCGACTACCACATCTATCCTGTTGCCGACAATGAAATTCCCCAGCTTAGTGCCGACCGTTTGGAGTATATGTTTCCTTCAGGAATGGCTTTGGACGGGTCGTGGAACCTTGCTTCCATTGAACGCGCCTACAAAGATATTGTGGTTCTGAAAAATGAAGATGGCCAGGATGAACTTGGTTTTAAGACACTAGAAATTGCCGAAGACTACTGCCGACGTTTTTGTATGATTGGCCACATTCTTCAGTTAAACGAAAACAAACTCACTCTACACATGCTCGGCCAGATTATGAACATGGCAGTAAAACAAGGCATCCTCCACGAAGAAGATTTTATGAACAAGAGCGAACGGGAAATTATGGAAACGCTGGACCAAAAGGGCAATCGCCTCTACCGCACCTTCCGCACCATGACTTCAATCGAGCACACAGCCCACGCCCTGCCTCCAGAAGATTACTTTTGCGTCTCGCTGAATGTAAAGCAAAGATATATTGATCCTTTAGTTGGGACTAGCCGCCTTTCTGCCATCTCCCCTTTTGCCCGCAAAATCATAGAGGACTTTAAAAGCTACCACGACACTCCTTTTGGCTGTGTAAAACTAATACGTCATTAATGGATTGCCACGTCGCTTCGCTCCTCGCAATGACAAAATAACATAAACTTGATAGAATACCCACATATGATAGAACTCAACAGTAAACAAAGAAAAATCCTGGAAAAAGCAGCTCACGATCTGCAGCCAATCGTAATTGTTGGTGGCGCCGGTCTCACAGACGGAGTTGTCCAGATGACAGCCGCATCCCTTGCTGCCCACGAACTCATAAAAGTAAAATACAACGAATACAAAGACGAAAAGCACGAGCTCACAACCGACCTTTGTGCCCGCACAGATTCAACACTCGTACGAATTATTGGCAATGTTGCAATTCTTTATAAAGAAGCAGAGAAAGCTGAAGATAGAAAGTTTAAACTTTAATTCCAATAAAAGCAGTCACAGATTTTTCCGGAGACATTATAAGCGTGTCCATTAGCGTAAGCCCTATTCTCTGACATGGCAGCAGCCGGAAAAAATCTTTTTGAACTTCAAGAGAAACATCGCCGTAGCCGGGACTGAATCTTGGGCGGACTTTTTTGCCCTGGGCTTCTGCTTGCTGCCGGATTTTTTCATTTAGTAAATCAACACATTTTTCTATGTACATGGCACCGGTAGCCTGGAATACTGCGGCTTTTACCTGGTCTTTTACCTGTGTGCGGCGAATAAGCTGGTCACATTGCGGACCTAAAGTAGAAGCAAAAATTATAACCTGGCTGCAGTTGCGCAAATTACGTGCAAGGTCTTTTGACGGGATTTTTACATTTGAAAATTCTACCATGCCTGTTCCGGCGGCCTCATCATATTCAACATTCAAATCAAACTGCTCGTAAACTGCCTGTGGTTTTATTACTTCGAGCATTTCATCTGCAGCAACTTTTATTAATTCAGAAATCTGCTCATCGGGTACTGCGATTTTTTGATAACCTAAATAACGAGCTGTTTCTGAGTAGTCGCGCTCTACAGGAGACATCTGGATTTTTTCTGGTATGAAGAACTGAGACATGCTTTTACTATACTTCGTGCAGTCCTATAATTCAAGTCCGTCTGACTCGTCATTGCGAGGAGCGAAGCGACGTGGCAATCCAGCCAGAACATGGATCAATAACCCTGGTTTGCCACGCCTTCGGCTCGCAATGACGTATTGTCTTAAAATTAAAAATTGATATAATTTTAACCCATGGAACAATACAAAAAAGAATTTATTGATTTTATGGTAGAGAGCCAGGTGCTAAAGTTTGGTTCCTTTACTCTCAAAAGTGGAAGACAGTCGCCTTTCTTTATGAATGCAGGGGCTTACATTACAGGTGCCCAGCTTAAAAAACTAGGCGAATATTATGCAAAGGCAGTTCATGACAACTTTGGAGACGACATTGATGTTTTCTTTGGACCTGCCTACAAGGGAATCCCGCTAGCTGTAACTACTGCAATTGCCTACTCAGAGCTTTACGGCAAAGAAGTTAAATACTGCTGCGACCGCAAGGAAGAAAAAGACCACGGTGCAGATAAGGGTGCCATCCTTGGTTATAAAATCAAAGACGGCGACAAGGTTGTTATTATAGAAGACGTTACAACTTCGGGTAAATCAATCGAAGAAGTTTATCCAAAAATCAAGGCCCTGGAAGAGACCCCGGGCGGAATAAAAATCCTTGGTGAAATTGTAAGCCTTGACCGTCAGGAAAGAGCTCCCGATTCCGAAAAATCAGCCCTGCAGGTTATTGCCCAGAACTACGGTTTTAAGACAGCCGCAATTGTAAGCATGGCAGATGTTATGGATGCGCTTTATACAAACGGTGACAAAACTGTAATAACAGATGAACTAAAAAATCAGCTTGATGACTACTACGCTCAATGGGGCGCAAAATAATATAAAATAAGAGGTATAAAATGAAAAGACTTGTAAAAAAATCACTGCTTATCCTTTTAATGCTTGCTCTTGCAATGAGCCTGAGCGCTAAAGCAAAAAAAACAATCACAAAAAAGATTAAAAAATCTGCAAAGCAAACTGAACAGACTATTCAGTATCCAAAAAAAATTGTAACACTTTCACCATCTGCTGCAGAAATTCTTTATGCAATTGGTGCTGGTGACCAGATTGTTGCTGTTTCTGAATTTACAGATTATCCACCTGAAGCTGCCGCAAAACCAGTTGTCGGAGGTTTTGATGGAAAAACTTTAAGCGTTGAAACAATCATGTCTTTTGAACCTGATTTTGTTTATCTTACAGACGGCATGCACAACTTCTTGATTGAACAACTCGATTCTTTTGGAATCAAATGGTATCTTTCAAACGCTACTTCGATTACTGCAATTGAAAAAGAAATCATGGACCTTGGCGAAATAACAGGCCACCAGGATGAGGCTGCTCAGGTAGTTGCTCAGATGGCAGAAAAATTGCCTGAGACTACCGGTGATTCATCTATTAAAGTTTACTACGAAGTTTGGAATGCTCCGTTTATGTCTGTTGGTTCTACTTCTTTCATTAATGATGTTATTGTAAATGCAGGCGGAAAAAACATTTTTGATGACCTTACAGATGCTTATCCTATGGTAAGTGATGAAACTATTATTGCCCGTGCTCCGGATGTAATTCTTTTGCCAAGGAACAACGGAGTTTCTGTAGAAGATGTAAAAGCTCGTCCGGGTTGGGAATCAATTCCTGCAGTTGTAAACGACAGAATCTACATTATTGATGACAACATGTATTCACGCCCGGCTCCAAGAATTGCAGATGTAGTTCTTGATTTGTCTGAGCTTTTGAATCAGTAATTTGATTTATAAAACCTTATGAAAAGACAACCTCTTTTCGCAATTCTATTTTTTCTGCTGCTGATTTTATCACTTGCCTTGTCGCTTGTGTTCGGCGCAGAAAAGCTTAGTCCTCTGGTTTTGATTGGCCAGGGGTCTAAGTTCCAGAACATAATCCTTTGGAAAATCAGACTGCCTCGATGCCTGCTTGTTTTAGTTACAGGACTCCTTCTTGGAGCAAGTGGAGCTGTATTCCAGTTGTTTTTCCGTAATCCTCTTGCAGAGCCTGGCATTATGGGAATTTCTTCGGGGGCAACGCTGGGTGCAGTTATTGCAACTGTAATTCTTGCAGGACGTACTTTGCCCGCAGCCCTTGATCCGGTCTTCAAGTTTATTTCTCCAATAAACCTTTGCGCTTTTTTGGGTGCTCTTGCCGCCGGATTTTTTGTTACGGCTCTTGCCTTTAGTCGTGCAGGAAAGGCCTCCAGCGTAATGCTGCTTCTTTGCGGTACTGCTCTTGGAACCCTTTATTCCGCAATTTCTTCTGCAATCTTACTTACAAGCAACAAGGAGCTCCATTCAATTTATACCTGGATTTTAGGAAGCTTTAACGGCCGCGGCTGGAAGGAACTAATCTTTATTGCAATTCCTACTGCCCTTTCTATAATTATTGCTTTTGCAGTTGCCCGCCCGCTTGATTTGCTTACCTGTGGAGAAAAAACTGCTGAATCTCTTGGAGTAGAAGTTGACCGTATAAGAATCTGGGTTTTGGTTAGTGGGGCTCTTGCAGTTAGTTGTGCTGTTTGTGCCGGAGGAACAATTGGTTTTGTTGGTCTTATTGCTCCGCACATTGTACGAAAGCTTACCGGTCCAAAAAGCCGCACTCTTATTCCTTACAGCATGATGTTTGGTGCAGCTCTGCTTTTACTTTCTGACACAATAGCCCGAACTGCAATTGCTCCAGGCGAGCTCCCTGCAGGAATTATTACTTCCATACTGGGAGTGCCTTTCTTTATTTCACTTTGTCTTACAAAAAAGAATAGTTAAAATCTGTGAACTGTGCCTTGCCGCCGGTCTGCTTTGTAGAATAACAGAACAACGCGAAACGAACTCCTACGAACTGGTCAAGCGTATAACGAAGCTGAACTGGAGTAGAAAGTGTCTGATATTCGCCAGCGCCCGGATTGATTTTGTATTGCAGCTGAACCTGCTGTTTTTCACGAGTTAAATCAAAAACAAGTTTAAGCTCAAGTTTTGGATTTTCAAGCGGGATTTCTGCCTTGATGTCTGGAGCGTCTGTGTCGAACACGCCCATTGCCCAAGGTGTATATTTTGTTTTATGTTCTGCCGCAACAAGATAGTATTTACCGTTGCGCTTTGTTACTGCAATAAAGCCGTATTCGCCTTCTAAAGCTGCTAGCCCCGCAAAGTCGCCTTCATTAATCTGGATGGCATCTACAACAACAGAGCCTGCACAGTTTTCTGTGAGTGTGCGCTGTGTATATGTGTTCACCGCCTGAGTGATATTTACTACAGTTTTGTTTGTCGTGATTGTGTAGCAATTGTCCTGCAAGGTGCAGAAGCTCTTATCCGGAATATGATTCCACTGCCATGCAGGGTTTGTAAAATCATTGCTCCAGAGAGGGGCATATTTGTAGCCTGGGTTGTTGTCAAAAGGCATTGTGGTCCCGGAGGCATTAAACTCCACCGGCACCAGTACCGGAATGCGTCCTAGCGCACCATGATCCTGGAACAAAATGCCGAACCATTTGCCCTGTTTGTCCTGAACAATTCCGCCCTGTGCAACGCCGCTGTTCCAGTTGTTCAAATCTGAACAAAGAACGTCACCACCTGTCCACGGGCCTTCAATGTTATCTGCAACGTAACAGCCTTGGGTTCGCATCTTGCCCTTTGGCATGTGAATCATAAAGTTATAATATCTGCCGTTTATTTTATACAGGTGGCTTCCTTCGTAACCAAGAATCACCTTTTCTCTGTCATCACAGATTATTACTTTATCAACTCCGCCCTTTTTAGGACCACTCAAATCTGCTTCGAGTTCTGTAAGATGGATTTCTGTGTTTCCGTGAACAACAAAAACGCGTCCGTCGTCGTCCCAAAAAAGTGACATGTCATGATAAAAGCCCTGGATTTCTGAACGCTTCCACGGGCCTTCAATTTTATCGGAAGTAAAAAGATAAGTCTTATGAGTGTCATTTGCAACAAAGCTTACATAAAACTTATCATCATGAAAATTAAGTGATGCAGCCCACATGCCCTTTCCGTAGACACCCTTGTTGTCCTTAAGAGTCTGCCCGTCTGTTTCTTCAAGCTTATCATAAACATACGAAGCAAACTCCCAGTCAACAAGATTGTACGAGCGGAGTATTACACAGCCAGGCATAAAATGCATAGTTGTACTGACCATATAATAAACATCGCCCACACGAATTACATCAGGATCGGGATAGTCGCTGACAATTATAGCCTTCACTTACTTTACCTCAACGCCACCAACATCTGTATTAATTCTAAGGCGCTTGTCCTTATCACCCTTTTGAGAATAGCGGCGCTTTACATTTCTGCCGTCAACAACAATTCCGCCAAGGTCCGAATTGATGCTGATATCATAGTTTTCTATTGGCTCTACAAGTTCAATGCTCACTGCACCAACATCGGAATCAAGATCAAGGTCATTGAAGTTTACATTGGAAATTTCGATGGCACCAACATCTGTGTCGATTGAACCCTTTTTAATATCAAAGCCACTCAGCTCAACTGCACCAACATCCATATTCATATTGAGCTTATCGAGCTCTGTACCAAAAGGAACTGTTACTACAATGCGGCAGGTTTTAGTTCCCAGTTTCTGATTTTTATAACCAGGCTGAGAAATGCTGAGCTTTCCGTTTTTCAAAGTATAAGCAGGCTTAAGATAATCATATGAATACTTTGATCTTAATTCCCACTTATTACCGCGTTCAATTGTAATTCCACCAACCTTAAGGTTTACATCAAGCTCCTTGAATTCGCTGATTGTTTCTGTGTCAAATGATTTTGGATCATCGTCGTCAAAATCAAAATCTCTTTCTTCATCATCAAAATCGTCATCATCATTGTTGCCAAAGTGAAAGTGTAATCCACTGCGGCTAAGTCCTCTTCGTATTGATGATGACAAAGAATTATAGCCCTTGCGCGAAATACCCAGATGATGTGTAGAACCTACAATGATACATAAAACTGTAATCAGAGTAATAATGATTAAAAATACATTCTTCTTCATTTTATTAACCTCTCATGCCCACTTAGTCTTCAACGTTAAGATTAACAATAAGCTTGTGAACAACACCGGCAATAGGCCAGATAATCCAGCTGATCCACCAGTTGAATGTAAGGAAGCTGTAAGCAAGATAGATACATGTTACAGTAGGCCAATAAACAGACATAACTGCGCGCATTGTCTTGTTGTCATAGTAAGGTTCCTTGTCGCGTGCACGTGTATAAGTTCCGCCGATTGTGTTTTCAGAATTGATATTGAGCAGTCTCTGATATGCTCTGTAACGCCAGCTGCTGTAAACAATACAAGCAACACCTGCAGCAACAAAAACAAAGAACAGTATTCCGCTCCAACTTTCATTTATCTTTGACTCATATTCATCAAGAATGATTGCAGGAATAAAGCTGCATACACACAAAACAATTCCAACAGTATTCATGATTGTATATTGATTTCTGAACTTTTTCTTTTCGCCGGAAACATAATCTGTTGTTGCAGGACTTATTGAACAAGGTTCTCTTCTTAAGAATCTCCATGATTCCATATTTGCATTAGGAATAATCATACATGCAATGCCGGCTGCAATAAGAACAAACATAAGAACAATACCTGTAACTTCATGCTTTTCAACTACATCGCCAAAGAAAATTACCGGGCATGTACAGATAATAAAGAGCACGATTCCAACTGTCTTAAAGATGATTGAACTGAACAAGTCAGAAAGATATTCTTTAACTTCGTCTAAAGTTACGTTTCTTCTTGTCTGCTCTTCCTTACCGCTGCTCAAAACCTCTTTAATTCCAAGAGATGATGCAACTTCGTCAAGGTTACCAAATTCAGAAATTACAGTTGCAACTGCTTCGTTTTCTGATTTGCCTTCACGGCGCAATTCTGCATATTTGTCTTCCATCATTTGCAGAAGCTCGTTTTTTGCCTTAAGTACTTCGGCTGTGTTCGGAAGGTTTCTGAACATTGATTCAAGATAATTTTTAATAGTTTCCATTAATTTGCCTCGCTGATAAATTTTTCTACAACTTCCTGCGTGAGCTTCCACTCCTCGCATTTTTCATTATAATACGCTTTTCCTTTTTCGGTAATACGATAATAAGTCCTGCGTTTTCCGTTGTCCGCCTCCTGGGAATATGATTCAACATACCCGTTTTCTTCCATTCGTGTAAAAGCAGAATAGAGCGTTGTTTCTTTAATAACATATTTTTCGCTCGTAAGTGCCTTTATATTTTTGGAAATCTCATACCCGTATGAAGGCGCAATCTTTAGCAGAAACAGTATCATCGTGTCGTTATACCCACGAATTACATCACTGCTGATTGTGACCATAAATAACCTCCATCTGTCGTACTACGACAGACAATACTACGACTGTCGTACTGTGTTTATCATACTACGACTAACGGGGTATGTCAAGTTTTTTTTTGAAAAAAAAATGGATTGCCACATCTTCGTGAAGCGTGGCAATCCACTTCTTTGCTTTGGAAAATCGTTAGATTTTCCGAATCCGTGTGACAATAATCACTTATGATTCAATTTACTTAGCACCAAAGATATCAAAATATCCTGCAATGAATACTACGATAATGATTACTGGTGCAATGAACTTGAGGTAGAATTTTACTACTTTGTTCTTAGGGAACTTGATTCCGTCACCGGCATCGGCTTCGGCAATAAAGCCATCCCAGCCCCAACCCTTCTTGATTGTACAGAAGAGGAGGAAGAGCATAGATCCGATTGGCAGGAGGTTCTGGCTTACGATGAAGTCTTCGAGAGCGTCGATAGAACCAATGTGAGCACCAAAGTGTACGCCTGACCAAACGTTCATACCAAGAGCAGCAGGGGTAGCAAGAATAAGCATTGCAACAAAGTTGATAAGTACTGCCTTTGTACGGCTCCAGCCAAGCTTGTCCATTGCAAATGCTACGATGTTTTCGAATACTGCAATTACAGTAGAAAGAGCAGCAAAGCTCATGAACAGGAAGAAGAATGCACCAACAATGCGTCCTGCAACTGGACCCATAGCGTTGAATACGTTTGGCAATGACATGAATGCAAGACCTGCACCAGAAGAAGCTTCTACACCAAATGCGGCACATGCAGGGAAAATAATCAAACCGGCACAGATTGCTACGAATGTATCGAGTCCAATTACGCGCAAAGATTCACCTGTAAGTGAGTGATCCTTACCAATGTAAGAACCAAAGATTTCCATAGAACCAATACCCAAAGACAAAGTAAAGAATGCCTGTCCCATAGCGGCATAGATTGTATCCCAAAGTCCGTGTTCACCACTTACCAAAGCCTTGAAATCCGGCTTAAGGTAGAATGCATAACCGGCACCTGCTCCTGGAAGGAATGCAACGTAAATTGCAAGACCAATCATAATGATAAGCAAAGCAGACATCATGATTTTTGTGATGCGTTCAACACCCTTCTGAAGTCCAAGAATACATGTTCCAAAACCAATTACGATTACTACAACCATTCCAATCAAAAGTGTAGAAGGAGAGCCTACAGTTCCGTTAACAAATTCGTTTACGATTTCATCAGCACCCATTCCAACAAACTTTCCGCTGATCATCTGTACAAAATACTTAAGGAACCATCCGGAAACTACTGTATAGAACATCATCAAAAGATAGTTACCTGCAACTGCAAAGCCCGAATACCAGTGCCATTTTGTTCCTTCCGGCTCAAGCTCTTTAAAAGCAGCAGCCATACTTTTGCGTGAAGCACGTCCAACTGCAAATTCACAAACCATTACCGGCAATCCAAGAATTACAAGGAATACCAGATAAATCAATACAAAAGCGGCTCCACCGTATTTTCCTGTGATGTAAGGAAAGCGCCATACGTTTCCCAAGCCGATTGCACAACCAGCAGACAAAAGCAAAAATCCGAGTCTGCTTCCAAGAGTTTCTCGCTGTTTTTCTTCAGCCATTTTTTTTCTCCTAGTGTTTTTTTGAATAGTAACTTTATTTTATATCTAAAGTGCCTGTATGGCAAGAAGAAAGCCCCTTCCATGCTTTATTCTTGCTTTTTTGCCAAAATGAATTAAAATAGAAGATATATCTAAAAATGTTCCAATACTATTTTTGATTTTTTGCGAGGCATTATTTAATGGCAAAAGAATTGGATCGATTTAACGAAAACCTTAGAAAAAACGTATCTCTTAAGGTCAAACTTATTGCAATGATTGTTGGAGCCAGTATTCTTGGTGTTGCAGTAACCGGAGCAATGTCTCTTAAGGTTTTTGGTGATGGACTATTAAAAAATGCAGAAAGCGAAATAACTAATACCGCCTCTGGTGTGCATTTTATTCTTGAAGATTGGGTTGATAACCTTTACCGCTACGGAAACATGCTTTCTATGGAACCTTCTACAAAAGCTTTGTTTACAGCAGAAGGTGCAGAACTGGCCACATTAGTCAGGGGTCTTGCTTCTATTGGAGGCCCTGGTGGAATTGGAGCCGGTGGTCCTCCTGCCGGTGCTGGAGGTTCTCCTGCTGGTGCTGCTGCCGGCGGCACTCCTTCAAATGCAGCTGCAGGTGCCCAGTCTGTTACTCAGGGTCTTAACACCTTTCTTTCAAACATAGCAGAACGTTCCGGCCTTGACCAGCTGGCCTTTATAAACAGCAAGGGAGTAGTTTTTGGCGGATATGCTCTGGAAGCCGGCACAAGTCCTTCTCACTCTTTAATTAAAAATGCCTTGAGGGGAAACATTGGTTATATTTTTGACTCTGTAGGCGATATTGAATACGGTATTGTTGCCGCTATTCCTGTTAGAGATGGTCCAAACATTGTTGGTGCTATTGTTATTGGTTACGAACTTGCAGATGACGGCGACGATGCCTACACTACAATTGTACGCGATAACTACGGTGTTGAATGTACAGTTTTCAAAGGAAAAATCCGCCGGGCTACAACCCTTGGTCCAGACATGGTTGGAACCGAGCTTGATAATCAGGCAATTGTAAAACAGGTTCTTAGCGATGGAATACCTTTCCAGGGGATTAATACCATAAAGGGCATACAATATTACTCAAACTATACTCCTATTGTTAACCCAGACGGCTCAATTACCGGTATGGTTTTTGTTGCCAAATCTGTAGAAGTTATAGAAGACGTTAGAAAAACTACTCTTTATAATGTAATTCCTATTGTTATTATTCTTGTAATTGTTCTTGCAATTGCAGGCTTTATTTTTGTCCACTGGATAATGAAGCGTATCCGCCACGTGTCAGACTTCCTTGCAGATCTTTCTACAGGCGATGCCGATCTGAGCAAACGCTGTTCCCTCTTCTTAAATGATGAAATTGGCCGGCTTGTAATTAACTTTGACCTCTTTATGGACAAGCTGCAGGAAATGGTAAAGAAACTCAAAGAATCCAAAAACGAACTTGGTACCAGTGGTGAATACCTGGAAAACGGAACTCAGGATACTTCTACTTCTATTACCCAGATTATTGCAAATATCGAAAGTATTCATAATCAGATTAACAACCAGACAAAGACAGTTGGTGCAACAAGTGGTTCTATGCGCACAATTTCAAGTTCTATTACCGACCTTGATAATATGATTGAAGATCAGTCTGCAAGTGTAACTCAGGCTTCTGCCGCTGTAGAAGAAATGATTGGAAACATTAATTCTGTAAAGCATTCTGTAGAAATGATGTCCGAATCTTTTAAGGCTCTTCAGAATGATGCCGAAAACGGCTTTGAAAAACAGAATAATGTTAACGAGCAGATTAAACAGATTGAATCTCAGTCCGAAATGCTGCAGGAAGCCAATGCCGCAATTTCTGCTATTGCAGAACAGACTAACCTTCTTGCCATGAATGCCGCCATTGAAGCTGCCCACGCCGGAGAAGCAGGAAAGGGCTTTGCCGTTGTTGCCGACGAAATCCGTAAGCTTTCAGAAACTTCATCAGAGCAGTCTAACAAGATTGGTGAACAGCTTTTGAATATTCAGAATTCAATCTTTACTGTTGCCAATTCTTCTACCGATGCCAGCGACGCTTTTGCCCACGTAGCATCCCAGCTTAAGAATACTGATGAACTTGTTTACCATATTCATTCTGCAATGGAAGAACAGAATGAAGGTTCTAAGCAGATTATGGAAGCCCTTACAAACCTTAATAATTCTACAATTCAGGTTCGTAATTCTTCTCATGATATGCAGACAAGAAACTCTCAGGTTGTAGAAGAAATGGAAGAACTTTATGAGTCGACCAAGATGATGAACACAAGTATGGAAGAAATGGCTATTGGTGCCCGTAAGATTAACGAAACAGGTTCTACTTTGGGCGAAATTTCTTCTCAGGTTAAGGGTTCCATCAATAAGATTGGCGACCAGATTGATTTGTTTAAAGTCTAAAAAAGATATAAACAAAACAGGACTTCTTTTATGAATATGACTCAAATTGCCTCTCCGGGCTCTAACAAGGCCCGGATGCTTTATCATGAAAACCCGGATATTTTTCATGTAAATACACTGCCGGCTCATTCTTATTTTATTCCTTTTGCTCCAGGGCAGAATCCTTTTGATGCCCGCAAAAAATCCCGCCGCTTTGAACTTTTAAATGGCCGCTGGAGCTTTTGCTATTATCCAAGCCTTATAGATTTGCCTGATAATTTTGCAGAAGTTAAATTTGCCGCAAAGATCCTGGAGTCCGGAAAAAAAATTCCTGTTCCTTCTAACTGGCAGCTTCATGGTTATGACCAGGCGCAGTACACAAATGTTGATTACCCTATTCCATATAATCCGCCGTTTGTTCCAGATGAAAATCCTGTTGGTGTTTATTATAAAACTTACAACTACAAGGCTGATGGACTGACCCGCACACTTTGTTTTGAAGGTGCAGACAGCTGTATTTATGTTTATGTAAACGGCAAGTTCTGCGGATTTTCTGAAGTAAGTCATAGTACCTCTGAGTTTGATATAACTCCCCTGCTACACGAAGGCCAGAATATAATAACTGTTGCAGTTCTTAAATGGTGCTTTGGAACTTATTTTGAAGACCAGGATAAAATAAGGCTTTCGGGAATTTTCAGGGATGTTTATGTACTGTCACGGCCGAAGAAAAGGATAACTGATTATAGGGTGAAGACACTTTTGTCAGGTGTGCTGGAGTTTACAGTCTATGGTGCAAACGCTCAGGTTGAACTTACAGACCCGGCAGGTAAGCTGCTTTTTACAGGGCCGGCAAAAAAGGGACAGGCACTTAAAATAAAGGTGAACAAACCTGCTTTGTGGAGTGCAGAAACTCCTGTTTTGTATAAACTCACAATTCAAACTGCAGACGAAGTTATTGGTGAAGAAGTAGGCTTCCGTAATATAACTGTGGATAAGGGTGTGCTCAAAATAAACGGAAAGGCAATCAAGTTCCGCGGAACAAACAGACATGACAGTTATCCTGACACTGGTTACGTTGCAAGCGTTGCCCAGCTGGAAAAAGACCTGCAGCTTATGAAAATGCATAACATAAATGCAATCCGCACTTCGCACTACCCTAACGCACCGATTTTTTACAAACTCTGCGACCGCTACGGCTTTTATGTTATTGATGAAGCAGATTTAGAAATGCACGGAAGTGTAAGCGTAAATAATACAGCTCACTGGGACTGGTCTGACTACTCCGGAATTGCACTTGTGGCAAGCAACAAAATGTTTTACAAAGGCATTCTTGACCGCGAAAAAATCTGTCTTGCACGAGACATCAACAGACCATGCGTAATCATGTGGTCAATGGGAAACGAAAGCGGCAACGGCCACAATCTTACAAAAGCTGCAGAATGGATAAAATCTTTTGACGACACAAGGCTTTTGCATTACGAAAGCGTGCACAATCAGGGAGACACAACAGACAAACCTTATGATGTTGTTTCGCGAATGTATCCTTCGCCTGAAGACTGGAGTAAGTTCCCTGAAAACAAAAAAGAAAAACGACCATTCATACTTTGCGAATACTGTCACGCCATGGGAAACGGTCCGGGCGACCTTGAAGATTATCACAAGGTATTCCACAGTTCACCACGCTTTTGCGGCGGCTTTATATGGGAATGGTGCGACCACAGCATAGTAATGGGCAAAGCAAAAGACGGTTCAATCAAATACGGCTACGGCGGCGACTGGGGAGAAAAACACAACGACGGCAACTTCTGCTGCGACGGTTTAACCTACCCGGACAGACGACCACATACAGGCCTGCTTGAGGCAAAGCAGGTATACAGGCCGGTAAGGGTTGCATGTGCTCGACAGGCTTTCCTCTTCTGGAACCTGCTTGCCTTTACAGATGCCTCACAGGCCTTTGACTGCCGCTACGAGCTTACAATAGACGGTAAAGTTATCAAGCAGGCAAAGCTAACATTACCTGCCTTGCCGCCACTTAAGAAAACCAGCGTAGAAATTGCAGGCCTTCCTGACTGTACAGGAAAAGACTCATACATCCGTTTTATATTTACTACAAAAACAGACACTCTCTGGTGCAAAAAAGGCTATGAAGTTTGCTTTGATCAGGTGCAGCTTGGGGCTCCTGCAAACGCAGACACAGGAAAAGTTGTTCTTCAAAAATGGCAGCCCGGTAAACGAAACGAAAAAGGCATTCAGGAAAACGCACGTGCCGAAATTGAAAAGCTTATTTCTTTTGTACGCGCTGCAGAGAAAAAGAACGACATTAAAAACGGCAACGGTCTTTGCTACAACGTAAAGCTCGGTACAACAGAATACAACTTCAACCGCCGCACAGGAATGTTCGACTCAATCAAAATCGGCGGAACAGAACTGCTCAAAAAGCCGCTCAGCTTTAACTTTATGCGCGCCCCAACAGACAACGACCCAATGCGCGGTGAATGGTTTGGCGCACACCTGCACGACTTTGAAACAAAAGTATACGGCTCACGCATAGAAAAATCTTCAGACGGAAAAACTGTACGCATAATTGTAGACCAGGGCTTTGTCTGGAGCGTTCACCAGCCATTTATGTACGGCACAGTAACCTACACTTTGAATGGCGGGCTTTCAGTACAATTCCACTTCACTGCAACCCGCCGCATATTCATACTGCCGCGAATAGGCCTGCGCCTCTTCTTAGACAAATCATTTAACCAGGTTGAATACTACGGCTACGGACCAACAGAAAGCTACATAGACAAGCATCAGGCAACTTATGCAGGCACGTTTACTTCAAAAGTAAGCGACCAGTATGAACCGTATATCAGACCACAGGAAAACTCTTCGCACTACGGCTGCCGCTATGTACGGGTAAAAAACAAAAAGCTTTCACTTGTATGCACAGGAACAAATCCGGCTACAAAAAATCAGAAGTACATAAGCTTTAATGCAAGCCGCTACACACAGGAAGAGCTGTGGACAAAGCGTCACAACTATGAGCTTGAAGAATCTGAGTATACAGTTTTGTGTCTTGATTATCAGATGGCAGGAGTGGGTTCTAATTCGTGCGGGCCAGCACTTGCACAGAAGTACCGAATACAACTCCCCGAAGTAACAGGGCAAATAAACATTATATTTGAATAACAGATTGTCGGGTCAAGCCCGACAATGACACGAACATCCTCTGCCCGACAATGACAATGTCATCCTCGGGCTTGACCCGGGGATCTATTTCTTATAGATTCTCTTTACCTTCTTAGTAGTAGTCATCTCAAGCGGCTCATCCAAAAGAGTAATCTTTGTGATTCTCTGGTAGGTAAGGAGGTTTTTGTTTACAGTTTCTACAACCTTTTCAACTTCGGCTTTAACCTTTTCCATGTCGCTAGGGTTCTTTCTGTCGGCACCAACGCGGCTTAAAAGTCCGTCTGAAGGATAAATCAAAGCTTCAAGTTCTTCACCTGCATCCTGACCGTCCGGAATATAACCCTGAATTGTAATCTGTTCAAGTTCATCATAAAGCTGGAAGGCATTTTCAATTTCTTCAGGATAAACATTTTTACCACCGGCTGTTACAATCATATTCTTAGCACGCCCAGAAAGCATTACATAACCTTCTTTGTCTATCCAGCCAAGGTCACCTGTTTTGAACCATCCGTCGCCTGTAAAGGTAGCAGCAGTTTCTTCTGCCATATTGTAGTAACCCTTCATAATCATAGGGCCTTTTACACAAAGTTCACCAACTCCATTTTCGTCGGCATCAATTACTTTAAACTCAACATCACGAAGGTTCTTTCCAACACTTTCAATCTTGAATGCATAAACAGGGTTCAACGCAATAATAGGAGAAGTTTCTGTAAGTCCGTAGCCCTGAACAAAATCTATACCAAGCTCATTGTAAGCCTTGAATACACTTGGAGCCAAAGGTCCACCACCACAAATTGCAATACGAAGTGTATAAATATTTGCCTTCTGCAAAACAGACTTGAACAGCACCTTTCCCGGATTACAGTTTGTAAGCTTTTTAATTGCATAAGAAAGCCCCATAAGGAACTTGATGATTCCGTAAACAACAGCGCCTTTATCTTTAATACCCTTCATAATTCCGGCAAGCAGCTTGTTGAACAAAAGTGGAACTCCAAGAAGCATTGTGATTTTTCCTTCACGAAGCTCCTTCATCATTTTGCTTACAGCCATTGTTTTTCCAAATACAATTTCTGCACCAACTCCAATTGCTTCAAGGAATACGGCAGTCATTGTATAAGCATGGTGAATAGGAAGAAGTGCATAGAAAACATCTGTTGAATAAATGTTCATATTTGTCTGTGCAAGGTAAACATCACTTACAAGATTTCTATGAGTAAGCATTACACCCTTTGGAACACCTGTTGTACCGCTTGTGAACAAAATTGCAGCAAGATCATCTTCTGTTGGATATGTAATCTTTGGAGTTTCTGTGGTACTGAGTTTATAAACATAAGTATCCTGATTTTCTGGAGAAAGTGAATAAACTCCAAACGGATATTTCTTTCCCTTAAAGTAATCATATTTTTCAACATCAACAAAAAAGAATTTTGGTTTAGCAGTATTCAAAAGATTTTCAAGCTCTTCATTATGAAGGCCATAATCCATAGGACAAATTGTGGCACCGGCATAAAAAGCAGCAAGATAAACTACAGCCCATTCAGGAGAGTTCTTACCGGAGACAGCAACGCGGTCACCATGCTTAACTCCATTTACTGCAAGCCAGGCAGCAAGTTCTACTATTTTAGTTTTTGCCTGAGCATAAGTAAGGGTGTTTCGTGAACCGCCTGGTCCATCAAAGTCGGTAAAACAATTGTTGTTTGGATAGCGTTCAACATTAATATCAAAAACTTCTTTTAAGGTTGGCCAGGAACCGGTAAAAGCCTTACCTCTGAATTCTTCAAGCCACTCCACCGGGTCAGTTTGTTTCATGTTGATTGAAGCCATTTTTGTTTCCTATTTTTTTTTAAAGTTAATTTCTTCTATTATGACACGAAATGGAAATATGTCAAGGAAAACAACCCTCAAAGTTACTACTTATAGAAATTTTTTGTGCCACTCATTATAATCTACTCCATGGTCCATCGTGGCCTTCAGGAGTAAATCATGTGTGGAATTGTCGGATATATTGGAGAAAAAGAAGCAACCCCTGTACTTATAAATGCACTCAAAAAGCTTGAATATCGCGGTTATGACAGCGCCGGAATTGCTGTTTTTGATGGAAATGACATTGTCGTTCGAAAAGCAAAGGGTGCACTTAAGTTTCTTGAAGAAAAGATTGCCGACGAAACAATCAAAGGCTCTCTTGGAATTGGTCACACCCGCTGGGCAACCCACGGAGAACCAAGCGATGTTAATGCACATCCTCAGACCAACGTAAGCGGTTCCATTGCAATTGTTCATAACGGAATTATTGAAAACTATATGGAGCTTAAAAGCTGGCTGCAGTCGCAGGGAATTGTATTCCGCAGTCAGACCGATACCGAAGTTATTGCTCACCTTGTAAACTATTATTACGAACAGAATCCTGATCTTTTTGCAGCAGTACTCAAAGCTATTCACAAGCTCGAAGGAAGTTATGCTCTTGGTGTTGTCTGCAAGGATTATCCCGACCGTCTTATTGCTGCCCGTAAAGAAAGCCCCCTTATTATTGGACTTGGACAGGGAGAAAATTTTATTGCCAGCGATGTTCCTGCCGTGCTTGAATACACCCGCGATGTTTTCTTTCTTGATCAGCGCGAGCTTGCCGTTCTTTACAATGACCACGTAGATCTCTTTACTGACGAAGGTGAAAAGATTATAAAAGAACCTTTCCACGTAGACTGGGACATTTCTTCTGCCGAAAAAGGCGGCTATGCTCACTTTATGCTTAAAGAAATCTACGAGCAGCCAAAAGCCCTTAACGATACCCTGCGCCCACGCCTTGTAAAACAAAATAACCACAATGTTGATATTAAGTTTGACGAAGTTACTTTTGACGACACCTGGAAAAATGCAGAACGAGTAGTAATTACTGCCTGTGGTACAGCCTACCACGCCGGAGCTGTTGCAAAATATACATTTGAACGCCTTGCCCGTATTCCTGTTGTAGTAGATTTTGCCAGTGAGTTCCGTTACCGCGACCCTATCTTAAACAAAAATGATATTTTTATTGTAATAAGTCAGTCCGGAGAAACTGCCGACACTCTTGCAGCCCTGCGTCTTGCAAAAAAAGCAGGCGCCCACATTATTGCAATTACAAACTGCGTAGGTTCAACCGTAAGCCGCGAAGCAGACGATGTTATTTACACCTGGGCCGGCCCCGAAATTGCAGTTGCTTCTACAAAGGCCTATACAACTCAGCTTATGTGTCTGTGCCTCCTTGCACTCAAAACAGCACAGCTTCGCGGAACAATTTCTGAATTAGAATACACTGCCCTTCTGGACGAACTTGAACTTATCCCTGAAAAAGCACAGGCAATCTTAGACAATCAGGATGTTATTCAAAAATTTGCTTCCCGAAACTTTAATAAGGAAAAGGTTTTCTATATTGGCCGCCAGTTTGACAGCGCAACAAGTCTTGAATGTGCACTTAAACTCAAGGAAGTAAGTTACATGCACTCAGAAGCCTTTGCTGCCGGTGAACTTAAGCACGGACCAATTGCACTTATAGACAAGCGTACTCTTGTTGTTGCAACTGCCACAATGCCTTCTCTTTTTGACAAACTTAAGAGCAACATTGTAGAGGTAAAATCTCGCGGTGCTGCAACTCTTGTAATTACACAAAACACAGACGGAACCTTTGGCGAAAGCGCAGATGAAGTTATTTCAATTCCGGACACAAATGAAGCATTTATTTCTATGCTTTCAATAATTCCGGCCCAGCTTTTTGCCTATTATTGTGCAGTTCAGCGCGGAAACGACCCTGACAAACCCCGCAACCTTGCCAAGTCGGTTACTGTTGAATAAAAAATTTGCTTTTCTTTCAGAATTCTGTGATAATATAGAGTTATGAGAAAAAAGTTATTTTCTTTTATATTATTATCATTTCTCGTATTTTTTCCGTGTTTTACACAAAATTCTTTCTTTGATAACTATGTTTATCACTCCTGGAGTTCCTTTGGCGGGCTTTCGGGAACAACAGCAAATGACATCTATCAGACTTCAGACGGCTATATAAATATTGGAACTTACGAAGGCCTCGTAAAATTTGACGGCGTCGAATTTACATCAATAAACCGAGCAACAGACCCTTTATACAACTTTGTATCTGTTCGTACAATCCTTGAAGATTCCAGAGGAAACATATGGCTTGGCTCAAACGACGAAGGCCTTCACAAAATCACTATTAATGATTCTTTTACATACACAATAGAAGATGGACTTCCAAACAACTCGGTACGTGCTCTTGCAGAAGACCTTGACGGAAATATCTGGGTTGGAACTGCCGGTGGTGTTGTTTACATTACTCCGGAAGGTCACATTATTTCTCCTCAGTTTGCACCAGGAACTACAGCAAACGGTGTAATTGCATCGCACATTTACTGTGACCCTGTTGGAAGAATCTGGCTTACCATTTCAAATGAAAACGGTCTTTTTCTTTTTATAAACGGAGTTTTTCGCCCGCTTCTGGAATTTGAAAAGATTGGCCGCTATTTTGCCACAAGTGTATTCCAGGATTCACGCGAAACTTATTGGTTTGGACTTGGAGACCGCGGAATCTACAAAATGGAAAAAGGTATTGCAACAAAGGTTAAAACAAATACAATCCTTGATTCAATTCCTACAAGTTCCATTCTTGAAGACAAAAAAGGCAATCTGTGGTTTGGTACCGAAAAAGGACTTGTTGTTTACGCAAACGGAGAATTTGTTCAGTACAAAGGAGCCCCTGAGCTTGCCGGATCAAACATAAATAAAATCATTCAGGACCGCGAAGACAACATCTGGTTTGCAACAGACAGAAACGGTATTGGAAAAATCACAAACGGTAAATTCAAGCTTAGCCGCATAGGTGTTACAGTAAACTCTCTTGATGAAACTTCGGACGGAAGAATATGGGCAGGAACAGACAGCGGCGTTTATTGTTATAGAAATGACGAGCTTGAAGAAAACGCCCTTACCCGCTACACAAAGGGACTCAGAATCCGCCATGTTGAAGTTACAAGTGATGATAAGATTCTTGTAAGCTGTTATACAAAACCGGCACAGATTCTTTATGACGGAAAAACAATCAAAACCTGGTCATCAAGTGAAGGCCTTGTTGGAGACAAAGTCCGTGTTGCCATAGAAACCTCTCCACAGGAATACTATGTTGGAACAACAACAGGTTTAACTATAATTCATCCGGACGGTTCACTTTTAAATTTCAAGCAGCCGGAAGGACTTGAAACAGAATATGTAATGGCAATTTACAAAGACACCCACGACGTAATCTGGATTGGAACAGACGGCGGCGGTATCTATCTTATGAAAGATGAAAAGATTTTCTCTCATCTTACTTCTTCATATGGAATTGCCGGAAACGTAATTTTCAAAATTTCGCAGGATGAAAACAATAATTACTGGATTTGTACCGGAAGCGGTATTTCTTACATAGAAGATTTCAACCCTGAAAAAGGACTGCGCTTTAAGTGTACAAACCTCAATTCAGAAACAGGTCTTGGAACAAACTCTGTATTCCAGATTCTTTTTGACGTTAACAAGAACGCCTGGATTACAAACAATCATGGAATCGCAATGATTTCTTACAACGACCTTAAAAATCTTCTTTCTGGCAAGCAGCGTACTGTAAATACAAAATATTTTGGTAAGGATGACGGCCTTGATTCAGATGGTCCAAGCTCAACAGCACGGTCTATTGTAGATTCAAACGGACGCCTCTGGTTTACAATGGTCGACGGAATTGCTATTTATGATCCTGCCAAAACACAGGAAAATGCAGTTCCTCCTCTTGTTCACGTAGAAACAATCACAATTGATTCTGTTGAATATAAAAACACCGGCGATATGATTTACTTAAAGCCTGGAACAAAACGAATAGACATTAAGTTTACAGGTATAAGCTTTGACGCTCCTGAACGCATTATGTTCAGCCATATGCTCACAAGCTTTGAACAGGAATATACTTCGCCGGATATGAAGCGCATCGTTTCTTACACAAACCTTACTCCGGGTAAGCATTCCTTTAAGGTTTTTGCTATAAACGGAAACGGATTATTTTCTCAAAATGATGAAATGATGTTCTTCTTCCAAAAGCCGTATATCTATCAGCGCGCAGGTTTCTGGGTTATTCTTCTGATTGTTCTGGTAGGAAGCGGTATTTTCTATTTCTATCAGCGTGAAAAACGAATCAAAAATGAAAACATCCGCCTTGAAGCGCTTGTAAAAGTTCGAACAGCAGCTTTGGAACAGGAGAAAGTAAAATCGGACAATCTTCTGCGTTCTATTTTACCGGACAAAATTGCAGACAAACTTAAGGAAGCAACTGGCGATAAATCATTCGGTGAAAACTTTGAGGAAGTAACGCTTCTTTTCTCTGATATTGTAGGCTTTACAACAGTTTCAAGCGGACACACAGCTCAGGAAATTGTTTCTGCCTTGAATAAGCTTTTCAGTTTGTTTGATGAACGCGCCAAGAATATGGGTGTAGAAAAAATCAAGACAATCGGAGATGCCTACATGGCAGCCTGTGGTGTTCCAGAAGCAAATGAAAATCATGCAAGCATAATGATTAACTTTGCAAAAGGCATGTATCAGGATCTTGCTACATATAATGAAACTGCTGATATTAAGTTCAATATACGAATTGGTCTTAACTGCGGACCTGTAACAGCCGGTGTAATTGGTACACATAAATTCATTTATGATGTTTGGGGCGACACAGTAAACGTTGCAAGCCGAATGGAAACTGCTGCAAATCCTGGAGCAATAAGAATTACAGAAGATCTTAAAAATAAACTCGAAGGGGCCGGTTTTGAATTCAGTGAACCAATTGAATGCAAAATTAAAGGCAAAGGCATGATGAGAACCTTTGAGGTTGTTCAGTAGGAATGAATCAGGTGTTTATATGAAGAAATGTCGTTTTATTAACATATTAGTTTTTGTCGCAGCTATTATTTGTTTAAGCTTTACTTCCTGCCAGAATGATGAAGATTCTGCTATAAGAATCGGATTCCTTCATTCCACCACAGGTTCAATGGCATTTAGTGAACAGTCTGTTCTTGATGCAGAGCTTATGGCTATTGAAGAAATTAATAATGCTGGAGGAGTTCTTGGTCATCAGATAGAAGTTGTTCTTGAAAACGGAGAAAGTGATCCAGCTGTATTTGCAAAAAAAGCAAAAAAACTCATAGAAGAAGATAAGGTTGTTTCAATTTTTGGCTGCTGGACTTCTGATTCCCGTAAAGCAGTTAAAAATGTTGTAGAAGAATATTACAATCTTTTGTGGTATCCGGTTCAATATGAAGGCATGGAAGCAAGCCCTAACATTATGTATATTGGAGCTTGTCCGAATCAGCAGGTAGTTCCTGCAATTGATTATTGTGTTCAAAACTTCGGCAAACGAGTATATCTTGTTGGAAGCGATTATTCATTCCCGCAGATTGCAAATAAAATCATTAAGGCTCAGCTGAAGGAGCTTGGCGGAGAATGTGTTGCCGAAAAATATGTTCCAATGGGTGAAACACAATTCCATGAAATAATTGCCGACATTAAAAGACTTAAACCTGATGTTATTATAAACACATTAAACGGCGATTCAAATATTTCATTCTTTACACAGTTTCACAATCTTGCTCTTACCGCCGACGATTATCCTATTATGAGTTTTTCAATTTCGGAAAATGAAATTGCACAGATTGGAGCATACCTTCTTAAAGGTCAGTATGTTTCATGGAGTTATTTTGAAACTCTTGAAACACCTAAAAATTTAAAATTTGTTGCTGATTATGAAAAGCTTTACGGACAGTCAAAGCATGTTGGCGACCCTGTAGAAGCCGGATACCTTGCTGTATATTTATGGGCTGCTGCCTGTGAAAAAGCCGGTTCCTTTGACATTGAAAAAGTGCGCATAGCAAGCAAAAACCTGAGCTATATTGGTCCGGAAGGCTTTGTTACTATAGAAGGTTCGAATCAGCATTTGAATAAAGCATCTCGAATCGGACGCATAAATGATAACGGTCATATAGACGAAATCTGGTCAACAGAGGGACAGGTGCGACCTGACCCATATCTGAGTACCTATGCCTGGGCTCGCGGTCTTTAGTTGTCTCTAGTTGTCGCACTTCGACAAATTCACTAAAATAGTCATCATGAGTAAAGATAATGAATTATGCCCTTGCGGTTCGGGCAAAACCTATGCAGAATGCTGTGAACCGATTATTAAAGGAAAAACAAAGGCTCCAAGTGCAGAAGCCTGTATGCGTGCACGCTACTCTTCTTATGTAAAGCACGAAATTGATTATATCATCAGTTCTTGTATCGAAGGCGAAGAAGTTGGCGAAATTGACCGCAAAGCAACAGAAGACTGGAGCAAGCAGTCACAGTGGAATGGTCTTAAGATTATCCGTACAGAAAAAGGCGAAAAAGACAATGAACAGGTTGTTGAATTCGAAGCAGATTACACCCTCCACCAGATGCACGATGTTCACCACGAAATTTCTTTATTCCGCGAAGTAAACGGCGACTGGAAATATGTTGCAGGTAACGTTATTCCAACAACTGTAAAACGCATTGGCGCAAAGGTTGGACGCAACGATCCATGTCCTTGTGGAAGCGGAAAAAAATATAAACAGTGCTGCGGACGCTAAATGACCATAACAGGTTTTCATTCAATCGAAGAAAAAATCCGTTCTCTTTTTAAAAATAAGGATGCGGCTCCTTCCTACAAGCTTTTCTACAGTAAACCAGGGCCGCGCGTAAAGAAAATTCTTGAAGCAGCAAAAGAAGCAGGCGTTACAGCTGAACAGGTAGATGATAAAAAGCTTGATGAGCTTGTAAAAGACCTTGATTCTACCCTGCAGGACCATCGCGGTATTGTAATGACTGTTTCGGGTCAGAAAAAGCCTGCCGAAAATCTTGTAGACTTTGATGCCTGGATAAAAAAGCATACAACTTCTAAGGATGAGTCGGAATCCGGACGCGAAACAGTTATAATCTTAGATAAAATTACAGACCCGCACAATGTTGGTGCAATAATCCGTAGCTGCGACCAGTTTGGAGCATCGCTCGTTATAATTCCTGAACATAATTCGGCAAGTAACATTGCTACAAATGAAATAATCGGCCGTTCAAGTGCCGGAGCGAGTGCCTGGGTTCCTGTCGCAATTGTAAAAAACCTTGTAAGGGCAGCAGAACAGCTTAAACAGGCAGGCTTTTGGATTTATGGAGCAGATGCAGGCGGCCAGAACATCACCAGTTTATCTTTTGCACAAAAATCTGCTATTATTATGGGAAGCGAAGGCTCTGGAATAGACGCACTTTTACAAAAAAACTGCGACACAATTGTTTCTATTCCAACCTGCGGAAAAATAGACAGTCTGAATGTTTCGGTTGCAGCAGGAGTCCTGTTGTATGAAGTTTACCGAAGCATAATAATTCAGGAGAAGTAAAAAATGGAAATGCCAAAGACAATTAAAAACGTGCAGAATGCTGTTCAGGATGTACAGGAATCTATTCAGGACGAAATTGCATCTAAAGCAGTTAGAAAATCTACATTAAAATCAATCAAACAGAAGAAAAAGTACCGCCTTAAGAAACTCAAGGCAGACTACGAAGAAGAAATTCGCGAAATAAACATTCAATATTCTAAAGATCCGGAACGCTTAAAGGCAAAATATGCCGCGGCAGAATATGCAAGAAGCGAACGTGCACGCGCAAGAGCAGAAAGACGCATTGCAGCAGAAGAAAAAGAAATTGAGCTTTCACAGAACGAACGCGCTCTTACAACAAACGAAGAAATTGCTTCTGCAATTGTACAGGGAATTGGTGTAGGCCTCTTTATTGCTGCAACTGCAATTCTCGACACTCTTGGTATTCACAAAGGAATGGACTTTAAGAGCCTTACAATCATTTTCAATTCGCTTTTCGGCGGATCTATGATTCTTATGTTCCTTTTCAGTTGTCTTCAGCATGCATTTACAGCAATTGTTCCAAAGATTGTTTTCAACAGACTTTCACATACATTTGTATTTTTGAATATCGGATTTGCTTATACAAATTACACAATCACAAAAATCCAGGGTCGTCTTGGATGGATTATGTTTGGTATTGTATGGGCATTTGCTCTTATTGGTATTCTTTTCTACGCAATTGCCGGAAAGCGCCATCAGAAGCTCAATACAGTACTTTATTCACTTGCAGCAATTTCGCTTTTTGCAATGGTAAAGGTTTTGTACGATGTTCTTTCTACAGAATGTTTTACAATGCTTATGTTTGCAGCCGGCTTCTATATTGCAGGCTTTGTTTTCTACAACCTCAAAAAGATTAAGTTCATGCACTTTGTAGGAAACATCCTTATGCTCATTGCAAGTATTTACCTCTTCTTCTCGCTCTTCTTTATCGGGGCTTAAAAGGATTTTTTACAAAAGGAAAATATTATGGAAAACACAAAGCGTACAGTTACTTGCGGAGATTTACGCGCCGCTGATGTTGGTAAAAAAGTTGTTTTAAATGGCTGGGTAAGCCGTACCCGTGACCTTGGCGGATTGATTTTTATCCGTTTACGCGACCGTTATGGAATTACACAGGTAATGGTCGGCGACAAAGCAAATGATGAAGTTAAGAAAACTGCTGCAGCTCTTAAAAGCGAGTATTGTATTGCAGTAGAAGGCGTTGTTGCTGCCCGTTCAGAAAAAGATATTAACCCTGATATGGCTACCGGTGAAATTGAAGTTGAAGCAAGCGATATTCAGATTTTTACTACTTCACAGGAATTGCCGTTCAGTATTGAAGAAGTTCGCCAGAAAGATGGAACTTTGGTTGTTGCAAACGAAGATTTGCGCTTGAAGTACCGTTACCTTGACCTTCGCCGCGAACCTATGCAGCACAATATTATTTTGCGCAGCCAGGTTGCTTTTGCTACACGTGAATATTTGACCGGCAAGGGCTTCCTTGAAATTGAAACACCTACATTTATTAAGAGTACTCCTGAAGGTGCACGCGACTATCTGGTTCCAAGCCGTGTTCACCCTGGAAAATTCTATTCTTTGCCACAGAGCCCTCAGCTTTACAAGCAGCTTTTGATGGTTAGTGGTTTTGATAAGTACTTCCAGATTGCACGCTGCTACCGCGACGAAGATGCCCGTGGCGACCGCCAGCCTGAATTTACACAGATAGATATGGAAATGTCTTTCACAAACCGCGAAGAAGTTTTGAGCACTACAGAAGGCATGATGCAGTACATATTCAAAAAGACATTGAACTATGATTTACCTGCAAAATTTGACCGCATTGCCTGGGAAGACGCATTTGATCTTTACGGAAGCGACAAACCAGACCTCCGTTTTGATATGAAGATGCAGGATGCAGCATTTATGGCTGGCCTTGCAGACTTCAACGCTTTCAAAGCAGGTGCAGCAAACGCAGGACGCGACATTCAGCGCCACAAGAGAAGTGGATTGAAGGCTCTTGTTGTAAAGAACGTTGCAGACAAATATTCACGCAAGAATATTGAAGCATTGGAAGAAGTTGCTAAGACATATAAGGCAAAGGGCCTGGCTTGGATGAAAATCGACGCTGAAGGCAAGTTCGAAGGCGGCATCAGCAAGTTCTACGCAGGCCATGAGGCTGAAATTTGCAGCAAGCTTGGTGCAGAAAAGAACGACCTCCTGCTTTTTGTAAGCGACGAAAACTGGCAGCTTGCATGTACAGCTCTTGGTGCAGTTCGCAAACAGCTTGGAAAAGACTTAAACCTCTATAATCCAGACGACGAATTCCACTTTGCATGGATTATTGACTTCCCATATTTTGCATGGAACGAAGAAGAAAATCACTGGGAAACAGAACACCATATGTTTACCCTGCCGCAAAAGCAGTACTGGGACACCCTGGAGCAGGACCCCGGCGCTGTAAAAGGCGACCTTTATGACCTTGTTTTGAACGGTTATGAGCTTGCTTCCGGTTCTATGCGTATTAATGATCCTGCACTCCAGGAACGCATTTTTGAAATTGTAGGTTACAGCCGCGAACGCGCAGAAAAAGCATTCGGCTTCTTAGTTCAGGCATTTAAGTTTGGTGCTCCACCACACGGAGGAATTGCTCCTGGACTCGACCGTTTAGTAATGCTTATGTGCCACGAGGAATCTATCCACGAAGTAATTGCATTCCCTAAGAACAACCTGGCCGCAAGCCCAATGGATGAATGCCCAAGCCCTGTAGATGAAGCACAGTTGAAGGATCTTCATATCAATTGTTATGATGTAGAACATTAATAAAGGAACATGTCTCGTTTTTTTATTTGTATGAAAAAACTTAAAACAATCCTAATCATCACACTTTTCTCGCTGTTTTTCCTGTTCGAGCTCATTGTAGTTGCAATGAACATTTATACAAAAGGACCGGCTCACAAAGTACTCAAAAAGAGCGAGCAGGCCTTTTCAATTCCATGGACAAACAAAGGCTTTATAGCTCAGGGAATTACTTACGACAAAGCTTCTGATAACTTTTATCTTACAGGCTACATGAAAGACGGCACTGCTTCGCCGATTTTTGTTGTAAACAAGACATCACGAAAGCTTATAAATGCAGTACGCATGGCAAATCCTGATGGAACTGCTTTTACAGGTCACGCGGGCGGCCTTGCATTCTTGAACAACAAGATTTACGTTGCAGGCTCTAGTGACAGCTGCTTTTATGTTTTCAGTAAATCATCAATCGAAGGCGCACAAAAAGGCTCTTCTGTTGCATATCAGGAAATCCTTGATCTTAAAAACGGCGGCGACGGCATAAAGGTTGCCTACTGTACTACAAACAATGGACTCATTTATGCAGGAGAATTCTACCGCGATCCTCAGTATATTCTCTCAAAAGAACACGAGGTTCAGACACAAGACGGACTTCAGCGAGCCCTTGCAGTTGGCTTTGAAATAAACGCAGACGGAACAACTACTGCAAAGCTTGCCTACTCTACTCCAATACAAATCCAGGGAATGTGCTTTGACGGTAACTATGCATACCTTACAACCTCCTGGGGACTTGGTAAGTCTTATGTTTACAAATACGACCTTAGCAAAATAGCACAATCAGGCACAAAAATGGTTTGCGGAGAGTCTGTTCCTTTGTTTAACCTTACAATGTCTAACATGGAAAAATGCTACACTCTTCCTCCAATGGCCGAAGAAATTGAATGTGTAGACGGACGCTTTTACGTAACAAATGAGTCTGCATCGAACAAATACATATTCGGAAAATTTACCGACGGAAAGTGGTGTCTGAGCTACGAATTTTAATTAAATTACACTAGTAACAAACGCATCAACAAGTCTTGAAGCTTTATTGATAATATTGTTGTCAGAAGGAAGCTCAAAAAGGCTGCCGGCACCTGTTTCGGGGTTCTGGCGGATAGTTTCCTTGCGCACTGCAATGTAGGCATCGAGCTGCTGAAGAATAAGGCTTGTACAGGCGCTTGCAAGTTCTTTTATTTCTTTTTCTGATTTATCTTTTATACATGTAGCAAAAAGGGTTTTAATATCTTCCGAAATCTTTTCAATCTGATTCTGTACTGTTTTAAGCGCATTTACATTAAAATATTGCTCTGTATGAACAAAAACATACATTTTGAATAACGGTTCAGAGTCAAACAATGAAAAATATCGTGAAATAAGCTTTTTAATGGCAGCCTGAACTGTAGATTTTCCTGAATTAACAGTTTCAAGCACTTTCTGAGTTAAAAATTCAACCTTAGAAATCTGTTCTGAACAATATGCAATTGAAGCGTCATACATGGCATCGCGGCTTTCAAAATGGTTATAAAGCGATGCTTTTTTAATTTCAAGGCTGTCTGCAACATCTGCAAGCGAAGTTGCACCCGCACTTTTATCAAAAGCCGAAGTCAAAAAAGCCTGAATAATTTTTTCCTGCGAAATATTCTTTTTACTCATACTATAATTATCGGAAACTAATGACTGTTAGTTTAATGAATTTGTTATTTTGACAAATTCTCACTATTTTGTCGAAATAACTTGTCGTTTTTGTTAAACAGTTATATAATTTTAACTATGGAATTTAAAGAAACGTATACTATCCCAAAAATGATTAAAGATTCTGCAGACAAGTATGCAGAAATTAATGCACAGTACAAAAGACAAAAGAATGGTGAATTCATTCCTGTTTTGTACCGTGAAATGTTCCAGCTTGGTCTGGATTTTGGTGCTGCTCTTATGCAGCTTGGACTTAAACGCGAAGAACCAATTGGTCTTATTTCGGACAACCGTGCAGAATGGATGCAGGCCGACATTGGAATTATGAGCATTGGTGCAATTGATGTTCCTCGCGGCTGTGATGCTACTCCTCTTGATCTTGAAAAAATCCTTTCTATAACTGAATGCCGCTTTGTAATTGCAGAAAACAATTCACAGGTAAATAAAATCCTTGGATTACACGACAAGCTTCCTAAAATCGAACGAATCATCACCTTTGATACAGAAGATGATGTAAAGCCCGAAGTAAAAGAAGCAGCAAAAGCAAACAAGGTTGAGCTTAATTATTTTGACACCCTCATAAAAGAGGGCCAGAAATGGCGTATTGAACATCAGGGTGAAGTAGAAGCCGAGCTTGAGAAGGGAAAAATAGACGATATTGCAACAATCATCTTTACTTCTGGTACAACAGGAACTCCAAAGGGTGTAATGCTCACTCACAGAAACTTCCTTACCCAGCTTGATGAAATTGTTGAACGAATCTTCCTGAACCCTGGTGAATGTGCTTTGAACGTACTTCCTGTTTGGCACGTATTTGAACGCGAAGTTGAATATGTAATCCTTATTCAGGGTTGTGCAATCACCTACTCTAAGCCTGTTGGCTCAATTCTGCTTGCAGACCTTAAGAAGATGAATCCTTCTGTACTTCCAGCCGTACCTCGTGTATTCGAAGCAGTTTACGACGGAATTACAAAGAAAATGCGTAAGGCAGGCGGAATTGTAAATGCAATGTTCAACTTCTTTGTTAAAGTTGCAATTACACACAAACGCATGCAGCGCAAGATGTTTGATCAGAATCCTTGTTTTACAACTTATATAACTCCGGTATGGTGGATTTTATTCTTTATCCCATGGATTTTGATGTTCCCTCTTTACTGGCTTGGTGACCTTATTGTATTCCGCAAAATCAAGACAATGCTTGGAAAGAATTTCCGCTGCGGTGTAAGTGGTGGTGGTGCTTTCCCTCCAAATATCGACGAATTCTTTTGGGCAATCGGAATTAAAGTTCTTGAAGGTTATGGTCTTACAGAAACTGCTCCAATTGTTTCTGTTCGTCCTTTTGCTGGCCCGGTATTCCGCACAATCGGTTCTCCAATCCGTGGTGTAAAAGCAAGAATTGTTGACCCACAGGACGGATTCATTCTTAGCCGTGGTAAAGAAGGCGTTCTGCAGATTAAAGGTCCTACAGTAATGAAGGGCTACTACAAAAACCCTGAGCTTACAGACAAGGCATTTACTCCGGACGGCTGGCTCGACACAGGTGACCTTGCAATTCAGACAATTCACGATGAGCTTATTATTAAGGGACGTATTAAGGATACAATCGTTCTTCGCGGCGGTGAAAACCTTGAACCTCTCCCAATCGAAATGAAGCTTGCTGAATCTAAGTTCATTAAGGCAGCAGTTGTTGTTGGTCAGGACAAGCGCTTCCTTTCTGCACTCATCCTTGTTGATGAAGAAGAAGTAAAGAACTTTGCTGCCGAAAACGGTATGCAGTACGATACATACGAAAACCTTTTGAAGTCAGACGAAATTCAAAAGCTGTATGAAACAGAAATAAGTAACCTTATTAATGCAAAGACCGGCTTTAAGATGTTTGAACGAATCAACAAGTTCACACTTATCACTAAGCCGTTTGAAGTTGGCGTTGAGCTTTCTGCAAAACAGGAAATCATGCGCTTCCGCATTAATGATATTTACAAGAAAGAAATTAACGCAATGTTCGCCGAGGACGATGATTAATGAACATTCATCTTTTGGAAATGCCGCTTGATTTTGGCGCAAGCAGACACGGTTCCGACATGGGACCTTCTGCAATCCGCCTTGCCGGAATAAAGGAAAGACTTGAGTCTCTGGGACACACAATTTCAAATCATTCCGACATTTTTTCTGTTTCACCACAGGAATATGAACAGGTTGGCAATCCAAAAGCAAAATATCTTAAGCCTATTACAAAGGCATGTACAAAGCTCGCTGAACGTGTAGAAAAAATCTGCTCAGACGGCGAGTTTCCTTTTATACTTGGCGGCGACCATTCAATTGCACTTGGCTCTATTGCGGGTGCAGCTGCCTTTGCAAAAAAATCAAACAAAAAGCTTGGCGTTCTTTATGTAGATGCGCACGGCGACTTTAATACCCCTGAGACTTCTCCTACAGGAAACATTCACGGAGAATGTCTTGCAGCATGTGCAGGACTTGGTCTTAAAGAACTCACAAATCTTTATTATGAAGGCCGCAAGGTTGATCCAAAAGATATTTGTTTTGTAGGAGTGCGCGACCTTGACCCTGGCGAAAAAAAGCTTATGAAAGAAGCCGGTGCAACAGTTTTTACAATGAGCGATATTGAACGCCAGGGCTTTCCTGCAATTGTAAAGCAGATTACAGTTTTCTTTAAAACTCACGCCGATTATATTCACGTTAGCTTTGACATGGATGTTTTGGATCCAATGTTTGCACCTGGAACAGGCATTCCTCTTCCCGGCGGATTAACAAACAGAGAAGCTCTGCTCCTTATGGAAGAAATGGCTTCTACCAAAAAAGTTTTATCTGCAGAAATTGTCGAAGTAAATCCTATTCTTGATGTTAGAAATCAGACTGCGGCACTGGCAGTTAGTCTTGCATCACGACTTTTGGGCGAAACTCTTTACTAAGATTTTATTTATTTGAATTATTCAGGAATTCAAGATATTCCTGTTCCTTTATAGGTTTACTGAAGTAGTATCCCTGAATGTAATCAACTCCAAGATTACAAAGATATTCAAGCTGATCTTTTGTTTCTACACCTTCTACTACAATTTTGAGTCCCATTTTTTTAATCATAAAAATCATGTTTTCGAGCAGAATCTGGGCATTTTCTTTGTTAGGATTCTTTTTTTCAAAAACAGGCCACAAAAGACTCTTGTCAATTTTTATTATAGAAAAGTCGGCACGTACAAGCTGCGAAAGATTTGAATAGCCAGTACCAAAATCATCCATAGAGAATGAACAGCCGTGATTTATAAGATCCTGCATGTTGCGCTTGAGTCTGCGTCCGGAAGCAATTGCAATAGATTCTGTAATTTCAAGATTAAGCGATGAAGGATTTATATCATATTTTTCGAGCAGTTCCTTCATAATTGAGGGGAATCCAATATCTACACTTTCAATTGCAGAAAGGTTTACTTCCATGTGCATAAGGCCGCGTTCAAACAGTTTCTGACTCGACATGAACCTGAATACAGATTCAAAAATCTTATAGCTGAGCGGCATAATAAGGAAGTTTCGTTCTGCAACAGGAATAAATTCTTCTGGCGAAATAAAGCCAAGTGTTTTATCATCCTTAAGGCGGACAAGCGCTTCACAGTTTGAAAACTTCTGCTTCTGAACATCCCAGATTGGCTGATAGTACATTTCAATTCCATCGTTGCGGATTGCTTCCTGCAGAATCTTAAATATTGTATCCTGGCGGGTACGGTTCTGTAAAAGCTTTGTGTCTACACGATGAACAAAATCTGCTTCGTCTGAATAAGTGTGACATAATTCAACAAACTCCAGCAGCTGACTTGCAGAGCCTTTAGCATCAGGGTCAAGAAACGGAGTATCTGTGGGGTACCTTACATAATCAACATGTGCATTCAGGTGAATCTTTGTATGCTCATTTATTTCCCACGATTCATGGAAACGCTCAAACAAAATGCGCATATATGTTTCCATCTGTGGTTCGTATTTACCATTAAAAACAAGAGTAAGCGAATGATGATTAAGCTGGAAGACCGGCTGTTTAAACTGTTCTATAACAAACTGCTTTACCTGCTCCAGGATTTTTATTACTCCCTGGTCGCCTGTCTGTTTTCTGAGTTTTGTAAGTTCTTCCATGTCTATATTTATAATGAAGAACGGTTTTTTCTTGTTGAATTTATCGGAAACTACAAGCTTGAGCGCGTCGTAATTGAAGGCACCAGATTCCTTATCAAAATATTCAGCCGGATTTCCAAGCGAAATTAAAAGAACAACAAGCATTGTAGAAATACTTACACTCGAAAAAAGAATCTGCGGAATAAACAGCTGTGTAACACCAAAAACAATCCATAACAGCATAGAAAAAAGAACATAAGAAGAAACACGCCTTGTTTCTACCTGCCTGAAGCCTCTGCCTGCCTTAAAAAGCGTACTGAATGTTAGGATTGTAATAATCAGGTAAACATAATCAACCATTGGGCCATAAGAATAAACATTATCAGGTGTAATTGAATAATGAATAGGCGCAATGGCAACTATGATTAAACTTATGAAACAAACTGCCCAGGTAAAGATTTTTTCCGCAACGGTAAGCCTTCGCTGATTATGACTTACAACATCAAGGAATATGTAAATAAACATAAAGGTTGCTTCAAAGCCAAAAATAAATCCCTGGTGAAGCAGGCGGACCAGCCATTTTGGAAAAATATCATAATATACAAGGGAAAAAACTGTAGCGTAATCAAAGGCAAGATAAACTGCCGCACTAATCATTATACAGTTGAAAATTTTGGCAGAATGAACGCGGAGCTGAGGTCTTGAAAAATAAAGGATCTCTACAACTACAAGAACAACTGTAGCCGCTATCTGGAATCGAAGATGATTAAAAATGAACGTATTCAGAAATCCCAAATGAGACGCCCCTTTTTTCCCACCACCACCTTATATTTTACCACGAAATTCGAAATTTGACGAATTTTTTTATTATTCTACAGGATAAAATCCCATTGTTGCCATAACCTGGTCAAAAAATGCCCAGTAATAATCCTGGTCCTGGCGCAGACGAAGCAAGGTATTTTCATCTTTATTCAGCTTGATTTTATAATCTGGATTGAGCAGCAATTTGTAAAATAAATGATAAACACGTTTTCCATTCGTATCCAGGCTTGAATATGTAAGCGGTTCAAGCTCGTTCATGTCGTCCAGAAAAATGTAATACTGTACGCTGTAGAACAAATCCATAGAATAGTAGTAGAGTCGTTCGCGCATAGAAGTTGGGTCATCTCTTGTATTACCCCAGACAATCCATGGCAGAATATCAAGCAGGAACTTGTCTACAGGCTTACTATAAGGTGCATAATTATAAGAGCCCTGGTTCCAGGCGTTTGTTACAAGCTTACCATCCTTGTCGTATACAAATTCTCGTCCGTCGTCGTTTGTATATACCTCGTTCTCATCTTCGCCCCGCATCCGGTGAATGCTGATTTCATAAGTATTTCTAAGAATAAGATTGAGGATTGAAAGATCAGAATCAGGAATTGGTTTTGAAATATCTATTCCCATTTTTTCAAGGGCAAGTTCCAGCTGGATATTTTCAACATCGGCATAGCTGTCTTCAAAGGCCTGAACCATATCCATTTTTCCGTCAGGCTGACTCTTTGGTTTTGAAGCACAGGAACAAAGCAGAACAAGTGCAGCAGTCAAACAAATAATAACTTTTTTCATAATTCCTCCATTAAGAATAGTATAGCATACCACAAGACCTTTTTTCAATTTTATATTATACTCACCTCATGAACTTTTCATTCAAACAATTCCTTGTTCCAAACTTTGGAAAACGTCTTGCATTTATGCTGCCTGCAGTCATCCTCATGGGTGTCTTTGTTTCTATACTTGTCGAAATTGGCTGGGGAACAGACCCTGCAAGCTTTATGAACCTGAATATTGCCTGTGCACTTGGCTGGGGCCTTGGAAATACAGAGGTGCTTGTTTACGGCCTCATGCTTGTTTTTACATTTATTTTCGGCGCCCAGATGATAGGCTTTGGAACTCTTGCCAACATGATTCTTATAGGTTACGTAGTTGACCTTTGCCGCTGGATCTGGCGCAACATTGGTTTTGCAGATTTTATAGCAGACTCTTCAACCGGCATCCGCATTCTGATTTTTGCAATCACATTGATTTGTTTTGTATTTGTAGCCGCAGTTTATATAAACGCCCAGATGGGTGTAGCCCCTTACGACGCCATGCCCCAGATTATCAGCGACTGGATTCCTAAGGTGCCGTTTTTTATTATAAGAATTTTGTTTGATTTAACCGCAGTGCTCATTGGTGTAATTGCAGGTAAACTTAATCCGGAGGGCGTACAGGGGTCTGCAATAGGGTCTATTGTAATGTCACTCATGCTGGGGCCTGTGATTAGTCTTGTAGGCAGGCCGCTTAAGAAGATTCTTTAGGTGAATATAGCTTTAATTCCGGGTAGCAGCCCTGAATCAAAAGAAAATGTGTGTCTCGGGTCCAGAGGGGAATGTCGTACTTCATGGCAACAAAGGCGATTACAGCATCGGCAAATGGAATCTGGAAACCGTTGGAGCGCATTGTCTGCAGGATGAAGCCGGCGCCTTCCCAGTCGTAGTCGTCGTTAATTGGTTGTTCAAAGGTTTTAAAGGCTTCAAGATAATTATCAATTTCCTGATCTGTACGAGCCCCATGAATTATCTCTGCGCGTACTGCACCACAAAGGGCAATATCCATAGTGTCAATTTTTTTTGCCAGTTCAGAATCGCGGGAACGAAAGTATTCTATCATGATGTTTGAGTCTGCAAGTACCATCAGCCAAGTCTCCTCAATTCATTCACTGCTTCTTCATCAATATCAATCGGTCCAATGTTGTCCATTATAGTTTTTCTGTCAAGTTTCATTGTTGCCGGCATAATAGGTGGAACATTTTCCCTGATTTTTTTGATAAAAGCCTTGCGGCGTTCTTCCTGCTCTTTGGTCTGGATGAATGTAACGGGGCGGTTCATAATTGTTACAATGCGGTCGTATTCTTCTACAGAAATCAAAACGCATTCCGGCACATTGTTTTTTACAATTACGCGGATTCCGTCTGTTTTGACTTCATCAATAATTTTTCCGGCCTCGCCCTTGTTTAAGCGGCTAATCGGCACAAAAGAATGAATAAGCTTTGCAGCCGTAACATTATCATAATTTGGAATTGGCATATACACCTCCATATATAACGATTTATTTAATGATAAATCTTATAGATGTATATGTCAACAAATTGTTAGAGATTTTCGCCGCTTTTTCCCGGGGTAATTTTTTCCATGCGGTTATTATAGCACGGGCAAGTGATTTTATGGTATATTTATAGTACATGGAGAAGAGAAAATTATCTTTTATTTTTATTATCCTCATCGCGCTTTGTTCATCTAATCTGTTTGCAGAAGAAGAGGCTGAAGAAGAAAAAACAAATTTTGTATATGCCTGTGCTGATGTTTTTGAGAAACTTCATATTCTTCCCTGGCCGATTATATCGCTTGAAAGCGGTTATCCTGAAGTTTTTTCTTTTGATCTGGGGCTTGAGACTCTTTTTATTCCTGTTGCCGATGAAGGCTGCCTGGGAACTTATTTTTGTTTTGGTTGTGGCTATGGATTAATGCCAAAAAATCATGATGTGCTTCATACATTCTTTACAGAAGCCAGTTTCCGATTAATTATTTTTGAATTTAAATGCATTTATGAAAAACCCCTAAAACCATCAAACCTTGTAGATTATTACAACAATACATATACTGCCAAGGATGGGTATAAGTTCAAGATTGGGCTTTCTATTTAGTTTGACTCCCCTCCAAAATTTAGATGTTTAATATGTTTGACTTTTATGAGTGCATAGTTTATTATATTAAACATTATGGCAAAGAAAACGGTTATTTTAACTCCAAAAATACAAAAAATACTTTTATCTGTTGGGGAACAAATAAAACTTGCAAGACTGCGAAGAAAGCTTTCTGCAGAACTTGTTTCTGAAAGGGCTGGAATAAGCAGGGCAACTTTATGGGCTATTGAAAACGGCAGTTCTACTGTATCTTTTGGTTCCTATGTTTCTGTTTTATGTGCACTAGGCTTGGAAAGTGATATTCTTCTTCTTGCAAAAGATGATGTATTGGGCAGGACTCTTCAGGACATGAATCTTTTACCTAAAAAAAGAGCCCCTAAAACAAATAATGGAAAAGAGGTTTTAAATGAAGAATGAAGAAGAAGTTTTGATATATGCAGATTGGTTCCAAGAGCCGATTTTTCTGGGAACTCTTTATTGTGTTTTTGGAAACGGAAAATCAGTTTATTCTTTTGAATATTCAAAGGAATGGCTTTCCAGGTTTTCTCATATAACTTTGGATCCGGATTTATACAATACTCCCGGCCGCCAATATGTACCAAATGATAAAACTTTTTTCGGTTTTCTTTCTGACTGTTTGCCGGACAGATGGGGAAGAATACTTTTAAAACGAAAAGAGGCTGTCCTGGCTGAAAAAGAAAATCGAATTGAAAAACAACTGAATGATTATGATTTTCTAACAGGAATTAATGATGAAACCAGAATGGGAGCATTGAGATTTAAAAAATCTAAAGACGGTTCTTTTATTTCTTCAAATGATAATTACAATGTTCCTCCTTTTGAAAACCTCAGAAAGCTTGAACAGGCATCTCTTGCTTTTGAAAAGACTGAATTTACAGATGATAAAGCATTGAATCTTTTGTTAGACCCTGGCTCTTCTCTGGGTGGAGCAAGACCAAAGGCAACTGTAAAAGATGCAAACGGCCTTCTCTGGATAGCAAAATTTCCATCTCATAGAGACGAATATAATATGGGTGCCTGGGAAAAAGTCACTAGTGATCTTGCGCGTATGGCTGGGTTAAATATTCCTGAAACATTAAAAAAGGATTTTAATGATAACGGAAGTACTTTTATGACAAAACGTTTTGACCGTGTATATGAAAAGGGTATAATAAAACGTGTTCATTGTGCTTCTGCTTTAACTATGCTTGGTAAAACTGACGGAGCAAATAATAAAGATGGTTCGAGTTATCTTGAGCTTGTAGATTTTATTAAATCTAACAGTGTCCAGCCAAACAAGGATCTTGAAGAATTGTGGAATCGTATTGTTTTTTCTATTTTAGTTTCAAATACAGATGACCATTTACGAAATCATAATTTTATTTTAACGGAAAGAGGCTGGAAACTTGCTCCTTTATTCGATGTAAATCCTAATCCGCTTGGAAAAGAACTTTCATTGAATATAACTGAAAATAATAACCAGAAAAAACTTTCTTTGGCATTAGACACAGCAAAGTATTATAATTTATCTTTAGCCAAGGCAAAAGAAAATGCAATAAGAATTTCAACTATTGTTAAAAATAACTGGAAAACACTTGCAAAATCAAACGGCTGTTCAAATGCTGAAATTGAAAGAATGAAGAAAGCTTTTGAAGATGAAACTTTTTTATAGTGTAGAATAGTATTATCTATATAGAGGTAATAGATATGAAAAGATTTTTAGTTTGCTTAGTTCTAATTTTCACTCTCCTTTTTAATGTTTTTGCTGGAAATAATAAGAAAGCTCATAAAGAGTTGAGAGCTGAGTTTGAAAAATATGAGTTGCTTCCAGAATTAAAAGCAAGAGGTTTTGATTTAAAGAAGCTCGATAAAATTGATGATTGGGAAGAGATGAAAAATTATCTGGAACTATTTTTTGTTAATGAAAATGGAATGCCATTAGATAACCATGTTTGGATATCGTCTAACTATACTGATATAGCAAAAGTTCGAAGTCAAATGCATATTGATTTTTCTGATGAATACGGTAGTAAAGATGAATTGTTAAATAAAGGTTATAAAGAAGATGAGATTTTTTATTACCCATATATTAATGGTGAATGGAAAGGTGGTTATAGAGTTGGTAAGAAATATATGGGTGATTGGAAAGATACTGAGTTTAAGCCTAATTATTTAATAAGTTCTGAAAAATCTCTTTTATTTGGTTTCCAAAATTTTGGAGATAACAATGAATATTATTATAATGAAATAAGTAAATCAAATAAAAAATATTTAATTTTGGATTTAAGTCATAACTGCGGTGGACAAGATACTTCATATAATTCTCTTATTGATGCTATCAATAAAATGAAACCAAAAGAAATCTTTATAATGATTAGTAATGACTCTGCTTCAATGGCAGAATATGCTGCTAGCTGGATTGAAAAAGCTACAAATATAAAAACAACTATTGTTGGTTATCCTTCTTGTGGCGCATGGAAATGTTGTGGAGAATATAAAACTTCTTATTTTGATAATTTTAATATTGAATATTCTTTATGTGGAGTTTTTTGGGAATATTATTGGGATATGTACAATATTCCATATCCAATTGAAGGTATTGGCGTTACTCCAGATATTTATGCAGAAACTTCTTTTGAGTCATTAGAAGTTATAAAACATCTTATCAATGATAATGAATTATCACTTCCTTATTAAAAAAATGAGGCTGCTTAATGCAGCCTCATTTTTATATTATAATCCACAAGGATTTGGTGGTGAAGTTACATCGCTTGTTTGACAATGTACCTGACAATATGTATTACATCCTGTATAACAGGTTGACGACCCTCCAAAAATTGACCATCGTCAAACCTAAAGATATGCCAAATAATTATAAAAAAGAAATCAAAAAAATAATGAAAATTTAAATAATTTTAGGGAGCGTAAGCTCCCATAAAAGTTTATTTTTCATAGTCCATATTAAACTCACATTCAAATGGCTCTATAAACCTATAATCATAATTGCTTATTATACCATGTGGAGCCGGTCTAACTCCATCATAAATAAGTTCAAGACTATGGTTTTTTATTACTTCTTTGAAGTTATAGTGTGATGTATGAAAGATCGACCTATAATTTTTATTTTGAGAATCCCATACATAAATAATCAGACCATCTTCTCCAAGAGTTATAAAATCAAAAAGATTAAAAAGGCCTGTATCATTTGGTGACACTATAGAATAAAAAAATCTACATCCATCACATTTACCGTTTTCATCAAAATGCCAAGTTTGAAACTTTAAATAAAGAGTTTCTGTGGAAGTATTATCTATTTTAATTGTAAAGTCTGTTCTTTCTGTTTTTGTACAATAAGTTGGATCCATAGAGTATACTTCATATACATAAGGTTCATAATCACTTTTATTTATGATTGTTTGATTAAAAAAATTTTCAACTAAATTTTCTTCAATTGAAATATCTTGAAAAGCATCTTCATTAAATTTTTTAGGTTTACTAGCACATCCGACAAATAAACTTAAAACTGAAAGAATAATAAAAATCTTTTTCATAGTATTCACCTCTCTATTAAGATTTACATATTTATTATAAGTAAGAAAAGAAAAAAGTTCAAAACAAATCATTAAAAGAGAACTATTTAATTACGTAAGGAGAAATATTGTGGTAAATCCAGGTTGACGACCCTCCAAAAATTGACCATCGTCATACATTATGATTTTGGTTTTCCATATTTATTGAACCATTTTCTTTCTGCTAATTCAACTTCTTGATCATTACAATCAATTGGTGAAATAAATTTGATGATTGAATTATCAATATTATATATAAGCTCGAGAGAATGGGTTCGATAAATTTCATTTATTTCTGTTTGTGATAGATAATTACTAGGCTCAGGATCAATATTATTAGACTGAAAATTAAAAAGAACATTGTTATTATCAATATCATAAATATTGAATAAATTTTCTTTTAGAGAAATGGCATTTGGAATTCTTATCTTTTTAGATTTATTTGCAGGAATCATGACGTCAAAACATCTAGTTCGTTGATTCCATGTGGCGTCTTCTGTGATAGTTGTTTCATATATTTCTGTTTCTTTTTTTCCTTCATCTGAGTTTTGAGGATATTGTGTAAAAAAACGTAATATTAATCTTAAATGAATTGTTTTATTTGTAGTATTTGTTATTAGAATGACATAGTCACTTTCTTGAATATGCAAATTTTCATTATATGAATAATTATAATTTCTTCTAATAAATTTATTTATATCTTCCATTGAAATGGAAGGATTATAAACAAACTCACTAATTTTATCATTAGTAAAATATTTGATTTGTTTTTCAACTTTCTTTTCTTCTTCATAAGTTTCAAAAGAAGTAGAAAAATCCTTAACTACTACTGGCTTACTAGCACAACCAACCAACAATCCAACAAACAAAATCAAAAAAATAATAAAAATCTTTTTCATAGCTATTACCTCTTATATAGATTATACTTTTATAAGGGGAAAAATTCAAAAATTAAATCAAAAATTCTTTTTCTATTATTTTTTTATAACAAAGAGGCATATCTTTTATAATCTCTTCAGGTTGACGACCCTCCAAAAATTGACCATCGTCAAACCAGTCTCGGAAAGTGATTTTCCGTTAAATTACATAGAAAATGACACTTTTATGGCAAATTCTATGTAATTTCATTCATTTACGGGCAAAAAACCTTCAAAAAGTAAGTAGAAACTGTATTCTTGGGGTTAAAACAGGGGTATTTTTGCCTTATATAAAGGAGTTTTTGTGAAAAATTACATAGAATTTGACACCTTATGGGCATTTTCTATGTAATTTGTGTGGAATTTACTTGTGAGAAGAATCATTTCTTGTGAGGAATACTGCAGCAGTTATTTGGATTGTGTTGTAGAAAAGAAAACACAGTTACACATATCGATTACTTTCATGAACAATAAAGATTGATACTATGAATCTGCAAATTTCTAAAATAACGCAAACAATTCCAAGGACAATATAAAAAACAGAGTTCTTTACAAGCAAATTAATTTCCAACAACACCCCAAAAGAAGGAATAAAAAACAACAGTCGAAAAAAGAATTGTACAAAGTAAATTTTATAGGCCACCAGCTTATTGCAGAAATATAAAATGCCAGTCGCAATAATGCTTAAAACAAGTATCACCTGCATATAAGGAATGACCTGAAAAAAAGAAGGTATGTCTTCTGCTATTTCAAGATTTTCAGCATGGCTTTTAAAAAATTTGATGATAATCATAATCATCGCATAAATATTACTAAATTCCAGAATTCCAAAAAAGATATTCCACTTTTTGTTTTGATTTACATCAATTTTTTCAGTGACTCCATCTTTAGGCGAAATATTCCAGGAAGGAACTAAACGTAACATAAACACACCTCTTATTTTAATATATTCCATAAATTATATAAGCACAACGGTGACTTTGGTTACTTTGAGGGTAACTTTAGATACTTTTAAATGATTCCTTCCTGAACCGCCCTGCTTAATATTTTTCACTTGCCGATTGGGGCAAAAATTATTATTTTTAAAGTATATATTTTAAAATCGAGGCTATACAAATGGCAAAACACGAATTTCAAACAGAAGTAAATCAACTTCTTAAATTAATTATTCATTCACTTTATTCTAACAAGGATATTTTCCTTCGCGAAATAGTTTCTAACGGTTCGGATGCGCTGGACAAGCTCAAATATCTTACAGTTTCTGATGACGCTTATAAGTCAATCAAGTTTGAACCACGCATTGATATTTCTTTTGACGAAAAAGACAGCGTTCTTACAGTTCAGGATTCCGGAATTGGTATGAACGAAGAAGATCTTACCAACAACCTGGGAACTATTGCCCGCTCCGGAACCAAGGCTTTTATGGAGGCCCTTACAACTGAGGCTGCTAAGGATTCGGCCCTCATTGGTCAGTTTGGTGTTGGATTTTATTCGGCATTTATGGCTGCTAAAAAGATTGATGTTTATACACGAAAGGCTGCAGGCGACGGAAAAATCTGGCACTGGTCGAGCGACGGTACAAACTCTTACGATATTGATGAAATTGCGGCAGATTCTGCTACTGCAAAAAAATATGGTTTTGATAAGGCTGAGCTCACCGGTTCTGCAATCGAAATGCATCTGAATGATGACAGCAAGGAGTTTGCTAGCCGTTGGAAGATTGAAGAGCTTATCAAACGCTACAGCGACCACATTGCATTCCCAATTTACCTTCACTACGAACAGAAAAAATATGATGACAAGGGTAACGTTACCGGAAGCGAAAATAAGGTTGACCAGGTAAACAGCGCGTCGGCACTCTGGAAGCGTCCTAAGAGCGAGCTCAAGCCGGAAGACTACAACGAGTTCTATAAAACAATCGGTCACGACGGACAGGATCCTCTGGACTACATTCATACTCACGCAGAAGGAACTCAGGAATATACAACTTTGTTCTACATTCCTCAGACTGCTCCTTTTGATATGTACCAGGCAGATTACAAGAGCGGCGTAAAGCTTTATGTAAAACGCGTATTCATTACAGATGATGACCGCGAGCTTTTGCCAAGCTATCTGCGCTTTGTACGTGGTATTATCGACAGCGAAGACTTACCATTGAACGTAAGCCGCGAAATCTTACAGCAGAACCGCATTCTTGATAACATCAGAACTTCTTCTGTAAAGAAGCTTCTCGGCGAGTTTAAGAAAATGGGTGAAGCTGCCGATGCCGCCAAAAAGACTGCCGAAGACAAGCGCACCGACGAAGAAAAGAAAGCTATTGAAAAATGGGCTAAGTTTGTAAAGGCCTTTAACCGCCCTATGAAGGAAGGTTTATACAGCGATTACGCAAACCGCGAAGAAATTGCCGAAATTGTACGCTTTAAGAGTACAGATGCCAGTGGAACAGGCGACGACAACTACACAAGCTTTGCAGCTTATGTTGAAAGAATGAAGCCTGAACAGAAGGCAATCTTCTACATCAGCGGAAGCGACGAAAAGAACCTTCGTGCCAACCCTCTTTTGAAGGCCTACACAGACAAAGGCTTTGAAGTTTTGATTATGGATGACGACATTGATGACATCGTTATTCCTGGCTTTGGCAAATACAAGGACTACGAGCTCAAGGCTGTAAACCGCAGCGGTGCCGACGAAGATCTTGTAGACAACAAAGAAGAAGCCAAAAAGAAGGAAGAAGAGTTCAAGCCTGTAACAGACAAAATCAAGAAGGCACTTGGTGACAAGGTTAAGGAAGTTAAGCTCAGTAAAACTTTGAGCGGCAACAACCCGTCTTGTATCGTTGTAGACGAAAACGACCCAAGCTACCAGATGATTCAGATGATGAAGGCTATGGGCCAGACAGGTCCAGAACTCAAACCAATCCTCGAAGTAAACGGCGACCATCCTATTCTTGCAAAGATCAAGAACAGCGACGACGAGGCTTTGATTGCAGACGTGAGCGAAGTTTTGTTGAGCCAGGCACTGCTCATTGCAGGCGTTGAGCTTAAAGAACCAGCTGCGTTTGTTGAGCATTTGAATAATTTGTTGAGTAAATAGCCCTTCGACAGGCTCAGGGAACCCCGACTATGCCAAAACCAAACTGTTTTTACAAGGACGGCCTCAAATTTTCTTGCCAGCGATGCTCGTTTTGCTGCGGGCATTCGCCGGGGTATGTTTATTTGTCTAAGGCCGACCTGGACAGGCTTTGCGAGGGAACGGGGCTCTCTTACAAAGAGTTTGTTTCTAAATACTGCCGCTGGGCTAATTACTACGAAGGAAAAACAGTTCTTTCGCTGATTGAAAAAAAGAACTACGACTGCATTTTGTGGGAAAACGGATGCTCGCTTTATGAGCACAGGCCCTCACAGTGCCGCACCTACCCTTTCTGGGCATGGATTGTGAAAGACAAAGAAACCTGGGACGATGTTGCAACAGAATGCCCGGGAATGCGCGCCACAGACGGACGCCTCTGGACCTATGAAGAAATTGAAAAAAACAGGCAGGAATATATAGCCAACCAGCCTCTCACCCGCGAAGAAGTTCTGGCGCTTATTGAACAGGAATAGACTGTCGAAGAGCCTCGCGCCTTTTGGCATCCACCTCAATCCATTCTTCCAGCGAAAGCGGTTTATAATCACTGAACATACAGAAGGTGTTTATCATCTGACAGGGAATGGGACCGGTAACACCCTTAGCATTTGTAACAACAGTGCGTCTTGTAATTTCCTGAAATTCATTTACTAATTTTTCATCTGGGCTGTTGTGGACGTGGCCATAAAGCATGTAGGTTCGCGGGCTACCATCCGACTTTCTTGTATGCTGATGATTGTAGCAGAAGGTTGGATAATGACTTAGGATTACAGTGCTGCCATGATCATCCAATTCGGCATAGGGTTTAATCCATTCAAAGCGGTCGTAATCTACACCATCGCGGCCAAGCCAGTCGTGGTCGTGATTACCTTCAATCAAACAGATTTTTCCAT
>JAEEGK010000321.1_pt1 | contig 120631 bp, 92 predicted proteins | sample 8958771 | NCBI WGS metagenome assembly JAEEGK01 (sample SAMN16246547, study PRJNA631951) | gut metagenome | biome: gut microbiome; feature: rumen; material: SC-attached | host: Bos | place: Iran: Karaj | collected 2018-10 | reverse complement strand
ATATACTCGCACTCTTCTTTGATTTTTCAAACTTTATCCTTTGCTTTTACTAGCGTTTACCTTTGATTCAACTGAAATGCTGAGCCCTCAACGTTTACACGCCGAGCCTTCGGCGTTGCGATAACGAAGGCTCGTTATCGAAATGACGAGCCTTCGGCAACTAGTTGAATTCAAAGGAGAGGTTCAGTCAGTCCACAAATTTGCTTCTGATAATACTCGAAAGCGCTTCAGTAAATCCCCTCATGTGCTGCTGTCAATCCTCGAAAGTACTGCATCAAAAGCATTTTGCGGACACCTAAAGTTTCATACAAACAAAGGAATCAACGAACCTTGTACAATTGTAAATGTGCATTCTCATCGTATGAAAAGAACCATTCTTTGGGATTTATACAACCTTCAAAATCCAAATGTTTTTTTAGTGTTTCATCCAAATTCTTACTATCATTCAAGGAGATTCCTTTTAATATTGAAAGGCACTTATTGCAATTGCATAGTGAATAGACAAAAATCCAATTATTACCATGTGAGAAGTACCCTAAATCAGTTAAATTAGTTGTTGAATCGCTATTAACCGATATGTCTTTAGGGATTCCACTTGATTCTACTGAATCTATAGGGTCTATTAGTTCACAAAACTCGCCAATCGAATCAGGAAGAGGAGGACGTTGCACAAATGAAGGTATCACGTCTTTAGTACCTATGAGAAACAAAGAACTAACTCCATCATTTTCTTCGATTAATGCTGCAAAAAACATGGAGTCAGTTGGACTGAGTTCATTATAATACATGTTACGATATTCCTCAACGAAGTGGCATATCGAAGATGCTTCTTTAGTTTGTTGACATTCACAACTTACAAATAAAAGAAGCAAAAAACCTATTAGATAAAAATACAGACATCTCATTTTATTGTCAATTTGTTATTACTGTTTTTGTTATTTCTTGTCAGGCATCTTGTCGTAGAGGGCTTTCCACCATGTGTCGTCGCCTTTCAGCCATTTGGCAAACCATGCGAAGATGGTGTTTTGCCATTGCTTGCGCTTTTGGTAGTCGAGGATGTGGTGGTTCTGTCCATCCACTAAAACCATTGCCGTTTCTCTGCCGAGGAGCTTGAGGGCAGTGAACATCTGGATACTTTCGCCAACAGGTACATTGGTGTCAACCGTACCATGAAGGAAAAGAAGAGGGGTGTGAATCTTGTCGACATTGAAGAGCGGACTTTGGTCCACATAGAGATGCTTGTCCGTCCAAGGATAGGAATTTGCCATCGACACTTCGCTGTAGCTGTAGCCCCAGTAACCTTCGCCCCAGTAGCTGGTGTGGTCGCTGATACCTGCATGAGAAATGGCTGCTGCGAAGATGTCTGTCACCGTTTGCAGATACTGAGTCATGAAACCTCCATAGCTGGCACCAATACAACCAATCTTAGTGGCATCCACCCATGCGTGCTCCTTGCAGAACGTCTTGGTGGCACCGATGATGTCCTGAGCTACGCCTTCGCCTGCAGTGTTTACGTGGCGGGAAGAGAATTCCTGTCCGAATCCTGTTGCTCCACTTGGATTCACAACCAGCACCACATAGCCCTGAGCTGCGTAGGCATGCTGAGGATAGCGACTTTCGAAATTGCGACTTGTTGGTGAGCAACCGCCATAGTAGTTCACAATCATTGGGTAGCGCTTCGAAGCGTCGAAATGAGGAGGCAGATAGTAACGGCAACAGATGGTGTCGCCACGGTCGTTCAGGTAGTTCCATGCCTGGCATTCACCGAGTTCAATACCCTTCAAGATGTCCTTGCTGAGGTCTTCGAAAAGTGAGGATTTCAGCGATTTCGTATTGAACGTGTAGATGCGGTCGGAATTCGAAGCACTTTGTCCTTTCAGAATCAACATAGGTGCAGCATCAGCCACGTCGAAATTGGTGACTAACTCTTCTGCTGATTGAAGGCGTTGAATCTTTCCTGTCCGAGGATTCATGCGGAAAAGGTTCATGCAGTCCTTATCCTCTGCGTTGAAATAGATTTGATTGTCGGAAGCCGACCAAGTCATACGGCTCACATTTGGATTGAAATTTCGTGTCATAGCCTTGATGTGCTTGGTGCTCACATCCATCAAGTAGAGTTGTTGGTCAACCATACTTGGCACTCTTCCTTCGGGCACTACATTTCCGATGCCGCCGAAAGCTTCAGGAGAACCTTGCAGCAGCACTTGCGTTCCGTTTGGAGAGAAGAGTGCAGACCCCATGAATCCGTCTTTCACCACCAGAGTATCTATGCTGAAATCCTCGGCGTTGATGCGATAGAGCGAACTCACTGTAGTTGGACGCTGGGTGAGTCGGCTTTCCGATTTCATCACGAGCAGATATTTTCCATCTCTTGAGATGTCTGACAAATACACGTTGTGATAGCCGTATGTGATAGGTTGACTCAGTCCATTCTTCAAATCAAATTTCACCAATTGATTCCGATTTCTCCATCCTGGTTGACGGTCGTCGGGCTCCACCACTTCGAAGATTTCCTTCTTCTCCTTGGGACCTTCCTGCTCTTTCGAAATGATGAGATAATCCTCGGTAGGAGCTATTGTGAAACTACCGGAAGGCAAGGATTCACAAAGTACGCTTTCTTCCTTCGTTGAAGGATTCACAACGACGAATTCCCGCTTATCTCCTCTTATATAATAATAGCGATTGCTACGAGGCATCCAGCGGATTCCACTTCGCGTATCTACAACTTGTTTGGTTTCCAAGTTCCATAGTTTGGTGCGGCTCACACTTTGTCCACCTTGTTGCGTGTTGTTGTAGTTCACGATGGCGTACTTGCCATTGGGTGATATGCTCACATTGGAACACTTCCATCCATGCAGCACATTGTCCAACGAGTAAAGTCGTCCTCCCTCTTTTGTCAACACTTCGACAATGCCTTCTTTAGGCGATTCCACAGACACTTTCAGCGAGTCTTTGCTGTCCTTCTTGGATAAGTATTTGATGATGACTTGGTGTGAGTTTGGTTCCAGCACAACTTCAGGACTCATTTGCTTCACACCATCCACGTATAGCTGATGTTTCCCAATCCCCTTGACAGAGATGTTAGCCGTCGTGTAGGATGTGTTTTGCAAGGTGAAACCTATCAGGTGCAGCTGGTTCTCACCGTTGGGAAGAACAGCGTCATGCATCACTCTTCCGGTTTCCACTGCATCCAGATTGAGAGGAAAATCAAGCAAATTGTCTGTACCAAACTTCCGTGCACTCAGGTCGATGGAGTCCATCATTACTGGTTGTTGCACTTTGAACGGTCCCGCATAGCGATACTCTTTGATGTCGATTTTAGTCTGAGCAGCAGCGGTGAGTGCTACTGTTCCCAAGCAGAGCATTGCCAAAATGTAGGCTTTGGCATTGGCGTTGGCTTTTCCATCTGGATGGCAGCTAAAGCCAAAGAGTTTTTGATTCTTTTTTTTCATGATGATATGATTTGAAAAAAGCCATTTCGGAACTCTCGTCATAGAGGGTTGAGAAATGGCTTCTTGTTAATTCGAAGTAAAGATTACTTCATAATCTTCACGGTCTTCTTGCTACCGTCGGTGTATTCCGTCACTTGGATGTTCACACCCTTCTGAGGCTGAGCAGTTTCGATGCCTTGCACGTTGTAGAACTTGCTGCGAGCAACTTCTTTGCTAGCTTCAGTCTTGTTGACGTTGAGAAGGTCGTTGAAAAGTGAATAACCTTCAAAGAGCTTGATACTGGAACTTTTGAATAGGTAACCCCTACCTTCATCATTCAATGCAGCCCAAGGTCCAAAGGTTATTTCATTGTCTGTAAATGCACCTGGAATATCATAGGATTCAACTGATGTCATCAGACGATTCAATCCGTAGGTGTAGAACACGCCATATTCGGGACCAGCATAGAGTGCACGCTGATTAGGAATTGAAACAGTCTTTGCATTGTAATCGAAGCCCATTTCAATCATTTCGCCTAAGTCCGCAAAACCGAGTACGTAAATGGAGTCGTTGGCAAGAACATGAGTTATGTGTGTTGTTGACGTTCCATAAGAATCTGTACAAGTCATATCACCTGTAGCAGGAATAATCTCTGAATAGAATGCAAGGTCAAAATAAGCATCTTTGTAGGTCCCAGAATCGATGAAAATTCCCCATGGTGTGTCGAAAACCATACTTCCATCAATAATGCTACCCGTAATTTTTGCACTGCGGTCCACTACAACATCATCACCTGCTTCATTGATATCCCAGACTGAGATACTTGCATTACCATAAGGTTGGGAAGAAAATAATACTTGATTGTCAATCTCGAATTGTCCTGTGGCTGCGTCATACTTAATAGTAAGACCATTAACATTATCACTGTACCAAGAACCAAAGTTTGGAATAGATAGTGTTCCATCACCATTATCTATGATGTCGATGCCATAGTTGAAGTACATGCCAATAGTCTCTCCTGCTTCGTCTGTGCTGGAGCTTTCATAACTAATCATGGCAGGACCTGTTATCACATTGTTAGCTTCTGTAGCCTTCATGATGACAGATTTTGCCATACGAGGAGATTGCTTGTGCGACGTTGGTAATGTTACATCGCTCAAACTTTTAGGTTCAAAACTTCTGCCGTGTTGGTTCAAAGGATGGAGGTTCTGAGCGTTTACGGAAATAGCTGACGAGAGAGCTATTGCTGATAAAAGAGTAAAGAAATGTTTCATAAACTTTTGATTTTTGTAATAATAATTAAAGGTAAATTCGTTTGATTTCTGATAATGATTTTTTCTTTGATATGGAATCAACAAAGGATTGTTCCAATCATCTGCAAATGTACTAAAAATTCCGCCAAAGAGAAAGTGAAACACTTCTTTTTTTAGACAAATGTAAAAAAAGAGGAAATGTGTGCACACATTTCCTCTTTTTGCTGAGTGGAGTAGAAGTAAAGAACTCTATGCTTTGTCGTTGCGAATTGTCACGTCCATGCGGTTGAATGGGAACATGAAGCCGCGCTCCTTGAGCTCCTGATAAACTGTTTCGTTCATGTAGAAATAAACGGTCCAGTAGTCGCTGCCCTTGCACCATGTTCTTGTATTCACAACCACTCCGCTCTGTCCCAACTGTGTCAAACCAATCCAAGGTGCTGCCACCACGTCGCTGTCTGCCACTGGAGCTTGCAGGATGAGTGGATTGCGCTTCTGAATCTCCTGAATGGCTTCCTTCACTTTGTTGAGGTCTGTGCCATAAACAAATTGGAAATCAAGATCCACACGACGATATGGCTCGGTGGAGTAGTTCTTGAGCATACCCGTAGAGAGTGTACCATTAGGGATGATAACGGTCTGGGCATCGTTGGTGCGAATGATGGTGTTGAAGATTTGGATTTGTTTCACTGTACCCATATAGCCTTGCGCTTCAATGAAGTCACCCACTTTATAAGGTTTGAAGAGCAGTACCATCACACCGCCTGCAAAGTTCGACAGCGTACCGCTCAGTGCCATGCCGATTGCCACACCAGCTGAAGCGAAGAGGGCGATGAACGAAGAGGTTTCGATACCGAAGATGGAAATGATGATGATGGCAAGAACAAACCACAACACCACATTCACAATGCTGGTGAGGAACGAAAAGAGCGATTTATCCACTTTGCTGCGTTCCAGTGCTTTGGTGATGAGTTTCGAAATCCACTTGATGAGTTTGCTACCGATGTAGTAAACAAGGATTGCTACAATAAGATTCTTACAGAATGTAATTGCCATTCCTCCCAACATGGAGTAGGTTTCTGGCGCAAAAATTTTTTCTAACATAGTGTTTTAATAGTTTTTGAAAATGGTTAGTTGCGCAAAGTTAATGGATTTCTATGAAAAACGAATATTTTCTGCCAATAAGTTTCTATTTTTTTTATTTTTATGTAATTTTGCAACATGATGAAAACTAAAAACTTATTATTCCTAACTATCATGTTCGTGCTGCTGATGGCAGACACGATGCAAGCAGAGAATTATCCTTATCGTAGTGATGTGCTGTGGGTAACAGTACCCGACCATGCTGATTGGCTCTACCAACCAGGTGAAGAGCCCAAAGTGGAAGTGCAGTTCTATCAGTATGGCATGCCTAAAGATGGCACAGTGACGTACACCATCGGAAATGACCTCTTGGAGGACGATGATAAGGGCAGTGTGAAACTCAAGAATGGACGTGCCACCATCAAGATGTCAACTCGAAAGACACCAGGCTTCCGCGATTTGCGCTTGCAGATGAAGATTGGTGACACTACCTACAAGCATCATGTGAAGTTGGGCTTTGCGCCTGACAAGATTCAGCCTTTTACCACATTTCCAGATGATTTCACTTCCTTCTGGGATAAGAACTTGAAGGAATTGAAAGGTTTTCCTTTAAAGTATAGCATTGAACCCGCTCCTGAATACACGACGGAATCCGTTGACTGTTCTCTCGTGAAAATACAAATCAACAGCAAGGGACAGTGCGTGTATGGCTATCTCACCAAGCCAAAGAATGCTGCAAAGGGTTCGTGTCCCGTCGTGTTCTGCCCACCAGGAGCAGGCGTGAAAACCATCAAGGAACCACTGCGCCACAAGTATTATGCAGAGAATGGTTTCATTCGTCTCGAAATTGAGATTCATGGACTCGACCCTCGTCTCAGTGCCGACCAGTTCAAGGAAATCAACAATGCCTTCAACGTTGGTGCCAACACCTATCTGGCACAAGGACTCGACAATCGCGACAATTATTATATGAAGCACGTCTATTTGGCTTGTGTGCGTTGCATTGATTTCCTCACTTCTCTACCCGAGTGGGATGGAAAGAATGTGGCAGTGCAAGGAGGCAGTCAGGGAGGAGCACTTGCCATCGTCACCGCATCGCTCGATTCCCGTGTCAGCCTTTGTGCAGCCAACCATCCAGCGCTGAGCGACATGGCGGGTTATTCCGAGAAGGGACGCACAGGGGGATATCCACATTTCCACCGTCTGAACTCCATGCTCACCCCAGAGAAAATCAACACTTTGCGCTACTACGACGTGGTGAACTTCGCCCGCCAAATGAAAGCAACTACCTTCCTCACGTGGGGCTATAACGATGATACTTGTCCTCCAACCACCAGCTATGCCGTTTGGAACTCGCTCAGATGCCCTAAAGAGTCTCTCATCACTCCAGTCAACGAGCATTGGACCAGCGAAGCCACTGAGGAAAGTATCATGAAGTGGATTAAAAGCAAATTGAAATAAAGCACAGTATGTCAAAATAAAAATGCGGCAGAGAATTGAGATATGATTCTTTGTCGCATTTTTCTTTTTCTCGTTTTTTCATTGAGAAGATGAAACAGCAATTTTTTCGAAAAGCTTTATTTTCTTCATCTTACATTTTCTTATTCGTGAAAAAATGCGTAACTTTGCACCCGAATCGAAAGATAATTGATTCACAATCAGATGAAAATACGGGAAATCATTGGAGCCCTTGAACAATTCGCTCCTCTGTCCCTGCAAGACAGCTACGATAATGCAGGCTTGCAGATTGGATTAACAGAGGATGCTGACGTCTCAGGGGCGTTGTTGTGTCTTGACGTCACTGAAGAGGTCATTGAAGAGGCTGCCCAGCGTGGTTGCAACCTCATCGTGAGTCATCATCCGTTGCTTTTCCATGCACCCAAACAAATCATCGGAGCTGACTTCGTGCAGCGTTGCATCATCAAAGCAATTCAACGAGGCATCTGGCTTTATTCTGCGCATACGAACCTCGACAATGCCCCTTGTGGCGTGAGCTATCGTATGGCGGAGAAAATTGGTTTGCAAGATGTGAAACCACTTTGTCCTCTCGAAGGAAAAATGGTGAATGGAGAAGTAGCAGGAGCTGGTGTAATAGGACAATTTCAAACACCGATGGAGCGTGAGGATTTCATCGCACACATCAAGGAGCGTTTCGACGTGGGTAGCGTGCGCTACAATTCTTGGGAAGGCGAAAAGATTCAGACTGTTGCGCTTTGTGGAGGTGCAGGGGCTTTCCTTATTCCACAAGCTGTTGCAGCAGGTGCCGATGTGTTCATCACAGGCGAAATCGGCTATCATCGCTTCTTCGGCTTTGAGCATTCCATTCAGTTGCTCGAAATCGGTCATTACGAAAGCGAGCAATACACACTCGAAATCCTTCGTGAAATTATCTCCAAGGCTGCTCCTGAATTGCCAATCTTCAACACGGAGATAGAAACCAATCCTATCAACTATTTATAGAAACGTTTAACGTTTAAAGTTTAACGTTTAACGAAGTTAGTACGTGAAGCGTGAAGTGTGAAGCGTTAAGCGTAAAAAGACGCACGAACTTAAAAACTCAAAAACTTAGAAACTTAAAAACTCAAAAACTTAAGATAACATGGTAAAGAAAAAAGAAACATCTCCTTCTGAGATGACTGTAGAAGACAAGCTCAAGAACCTCTACGACCTCCAGAAGATGCTCTCTGAAATTGACAGTATTCGTACACTCCGCGGTGAACTTCCTCTCGAAGTGGAAGACCTTGAGGACGAAATCGAAGGACTCAAGACTCGTATTTCAAATGCTACCGAAGAGGCCATGCAGATTCGTTCACGCATCAACGAACTCAAGTCACGCATCGACTTGTCAACTTCGAAGCTTAACGATTACAAGAGTCAGCTCGACAACGTGCGCAACAATCGTGAGTATGATGCTCTCAACAAGGAAATCGAATTCCAAAGCTTGGAAATTGAACTTTCCCAGAAGCGTACGCGTGAGGCTCAGGCTGCAGAGAAGCAGAAGCAGGAAATCATCGCTCATGCTCAGCAGGACCTTGATGAGCGTCAGCAGGACCTCGAAGTGAAGAAGAACGAACTCGACGAAATCGTGGCAGAGACAAAGGCAGAGGAAGAAAAACTCCGTGAGAAGGCTAAGAACCTCGAACTTCAGATTGAGCCAACGCTCCTTCAGGCATTCAAGCGCATTCGCAAGAACTCTCGCAACGGACTCGGCATCGTTTATTTGCAGCGTGATGCTTGTGGTGGTTGCTTTGCCAAAATTCCACCTCAGCGCCAGCTCGATGTGCGTATGCGTAAGAAGATTATCGTTTGTGAATACTGCGGACGTATTCTTATCGACCCTGAACTTGCTGGTGTGAAGCCAGATGCTCCAAAGGAGGAAAAGCCAAAGCGTAGCGGTAAGCGTATGATTCGTCGTTCGAAGGGCGATTCCACATCCGTTTCTGCCAACGACATGGAATAAGCGACTCGTCTTAATCTTTTAGACAACTCAAGTTTCGCAAGATGCGAAATCTTTGGTATTTAGTCGCCTGCGGCGAGAACCTTCAGCTCGGCGTAGCCAAATCTTTCAAATCTAAACAAATCAAACAAATATATTTTGAAAGATTTGAAAAGATTTGTGAGATTTCTGTCACGAAGTGACACTCATATTTAGACATTTATAACTTGCGAAAGTTGAGTTAGATAACAAAAAGCATGGAACAATATCCCTGTTTGGTGGGTTTGTTCCATGCTTTTTTATGTTGTTGCCAAAATGAATCGGAGCGTTATTTCTCGCCGCTGATTCGGTGCTGAAGTTTCCAAACGTAGGCATCGACGGAAGCGACGGAAACGATGTTCACAACGTCGCGGACGGAAGCATCATGGTCGGTGAAGTAGATAGGCTTGTTGAGTCCCATTTGGATTGGACCGAGGATTTCCACGTCGCTGTTGAGTGCCTGAAGGAGCTTGAAGGATGTCTGAGCCGACGTGAGGTTCGGGAAGACGAGTGTGTTGACATCCTTGCCGAAGAGACGAGTGAACGGATACATCTCGTCGCGCTGTTCGCGGTTGAGTGCATAGCCAATCTGCATTTCTCCATCCACTGCCAAATCAGGGAATTCGCGATGCAACTGTTCAACCGCCTTGCGAACCTTGATGGAGCCTTCGCTCGTGTCGGAACCGAAGTTGGAATGGCTCACCATGGCGATGTTTGGTTTTTCGTTGAACCAACGCACGGTGGTTGCACAAAGACGTGTGATGTCAACGAGTTCTTCTGCGCCAGGGTCGTTGTTGATGAGCGTGTCACCGATATAGAGTGTTCCCTTCGGCGAGTTAATGATGTGCATGGTGCCGAAGTGCTTGAACTCGTCGCGGATACCAATGACTTCCTTTGCTACCTTGATGGTATTGCTATACTTGGTGTAGAGACCTGTGATGAACGCGTCGGCTTCGCCCGTTTCCACCATCATCATGCCGAAGTAGTTACGCTCGAACATCTTGTCGTTGGCCTCACGGAAGGTGTAGCCATCGCGCTCGTGTTTCTTCACAAGGATGCGGGCGAAGCGTTCGCGGCGCTCAGCCTCGTTGTCGTGGCGGAGGTTGATGACCTCTATGCCTTCGAGCGAAAGGTCGAGCTCGTCAGCCAGTTTGGCAATCTTCTCGTCGTTACCGAGAAGGATAGGATGGCAGATGCCTTCATTCTTAGCCTGCACAGCAGCACGGAGCATGGTTGGGTGGATGCCTTCGGCAAATACCACACGCTGAGGATGGGCGGCAGCAGTTGAGTATAGCTTCTGCGTGAGTTTTGTTTCCTGACCGAGCATCAACGAAAGGCTGTGCTTGTAGGCATCCCAATCGGTGATGGTACGGCGTGCCACGCCACTGTCGATGGCTGCCTTGGCAACAGCAGCACTCACCTCGCTGATGAGGCGTGGGTCAACGGGTTTCGGAATGAAATAGTCGCGACCAAACTTCAGGTTGTTCACCTTATAGACATCGTTCACCACGTCGGGAACGGGTTGCTTGGCAAGGTCGGCAATGGCATGAACGGCAGCCATCTTCATTTCTTCGTTGATGGCAGAGGCATGAACGTCGAGCGCACCACGGAAGATGTAAGGAAAACCAATGACATTGTTGATTTGGTTAGGGTAGTCGGTGCGACCTGTTGACATCAGCGTGTCGGGACGTGCTTCCATGGCATCCTCGTAGCTGATTTCAGGTACAGGATTGGCGAGGGCGAAGATGACAGGGTCTTTTGCCATGGTCTTCACCATTTCCTTGGTGAGTACGTTACCCTTGGAGAGTCCAACAAATACGTCGGCACCGTTGACAGCCTCCTCGAGGGTGTGAACGTCGCGACGGTCGGTGGCAAAGTATTTCTTTTGCTCTGTGAGGTTTTCTCGGTCACTGGTGATGACACCTTTCGAGTCGAGCATGAGGATGTTCTCGCGACGCGCTCCTAATGCCTCGTAGAGTTTGGTACAAGAAATGGCAGCAGCACCAGCACCGTTCACCACGATTCGCACTTTGGAGATGTCCTTGCCGTTCACCTCGAGCGCGTTCTTCAGTCCAGCTGCGGAAATGATGGCAGTGCCGTGCTGATCGTCGTGCATCACAGGGATGTCGAGTGTGCGCTTCAGGCGTTCTTCGATGTAGAAACACTCTGGAGCCTTGATGTCCTCGAGGTTGATACCGCCAAAGGTAGGGGCGATTTTTTCCACTGCCTCGCAGAATTTCTCTGGGTCTTTCTCATTGACTTCGATGTCGAACACATCGATGCCTCCATAGATTTTGAACAGCAGACCTTTTCCTTCCATCACAGGCTTACCACTCATGGCACCGATGTCGCCCAGACCGAGCACAGCCGTACCGTTGGAAATGACGGCTACGAGGTTGCCCTTGTCTGTGTATTTATAAGCATCATCGGGGTTGTTCTGGATTTCCAAGCATGGATATGCAACGCCAGGAGAATAGGCGAGACTCAAGTCGGTTTGTGTACGATAAGCTTTGGTTGGCTTTACTTCAATTTTGCCAGGACGACCGTTCTGATGATACTGCAGAGCGGCCTCTTTCGTAATCTTTGCCATAAAACAATTCAAAGTTGAAAATTCACTGCAAAGTTAAGCAAAAAACTTGATTTTTCCTTACAATTTGCGATGAAATCAGTGGGTAATGTGGAAAGATGTAATTATGCGTGGGACTTTTCTTGTCTTTGCGGTGCAATAAGGAACAAAACAAAATCCACACTCTTACGAAAAACGGCGGCTTTGTCAACCGTATGACAAAGCCGCCGTTTTTCGCAAAGATAATCGTTACTTATTTCTGGATAGTGATATTCACATTCTCCTTTGTGATACCCTTGCAATTAAAGAATTCAGCATCTTGGTCGGCGCTGATATAGATGTTGCGAAGATTGATGCGCTCGATTGGCATTTCTGGCAAACCATTGAAAAACATAGCACGATGTGTGTTTCGGCAGTTGATGTTTTGGATGTTGATGTCGCGGAAGGCTGGGGTAGTGACATCCACTGGCTTTGCCTCGATATTGTTCACCTTCTCGCCGCTTTCCAGTACCTCAATCACCGATTTTCCTCCGTAGTAGAGGTCGAAAGTGATGGCATCGCCCTTGATGTCAAACATGGAAATGTTGTCGATGAAAATGTTTTCCACCACGCCACCACGTCCACGGCAGCTCTTGAAACGCAGACCTACATCGGTGCCGAGGAACTGACAATCTGACACATGGATATTCTTCACACCACCACTCATCTCAGAACCTACCACGAAGCCGCCATGGCCTGCAAACACAGTACAACCGTTCACCACCACATTCTCACATGGTTTGCCACGCTTTCTGCCGTCTGCGTCCTTGCCGCTCTTGATGCAGATGCCATCGTCACCAGCATCGAACTTGCTATTCACGATAAGCGCATTCTTGCACGACTCCAAATCGAGGGCGTCACCATTTTGTGCATAGCTTGGATTGCGGGCAAGCACACCATCGATGATGATATTCTCGCACATCAGAGGATGAATATTCCAAGCAGGAGAATTCTGGAAAATAACACCTTGCAGCAGCACATTCTTGCAACTCACCAAACTTACCATCACAGGACGAAGGAAACGCTTGATGCTATTCCATTCCTCTTCACTTTTCAGGTTGCGAGGCACGTTCATCTCAGCCGATTCCTCACCCTTGGCATAGCCCTCGGAAGGCAACCAAAGGTCGTCGCGTTTGAAAACGCCTCCCTTGCTCGTCACGCTTTTCCACATACTATCAGTCACTTTCTGCTTCTTCAGAGGACGCCAATAGAGTCCGTTGCCGTCGATAGCACCTTCACCCGTAATGGAGATGTTCTTGGCTCCATTGGCAGAGATCGGCGATTGACAGCGACGTGTGTCCAATCCCTCGAACGAAGTCTTGATAAGTGGGTAGAGGGTTTCGTCTGCAGCAAAGAGGATGATGGCACCCTTCTCTAAATGCAGGTCGATGTTACTCTTCAAAACGATAGGACCTGTGTACCACACGCCTGAAGGTACGATAAGGTGCCCACCTCCCATGCTCGAAAGTTTATCGATGGCACGAGCAAAGGCATCCGTACAGAGGCTTTGTCCGTCTCCCTTCGCTCCGAAATCGGGAAGTTTCACGTTCCTGCTCGGAATGACTGGAGCTTTCACTTCCTCCATCTTGAAGGGAAGATTCTTCGTGTATTGTTGATAAGACTTTTGTTGTGCACTGGCACTCAACACACTTAGGCTGAGTGCGAGAAGTGTAAGGAGAATGTTCTTTTTCATCGTGATAAATAGTTAGGAATATTGATAGTTGCCACAAAGATAACAAGAATTTATGATTTAGCGAAAAGAATGAGAGTGAAATTGTAAAAAGATGAAAATCATCCAAGTACCTTTGTCATTTCTCATCTGCACTCTCCATCTGATTCACTGCGCCTTTCAATTGTTACTTTTGCTCGGTTTATCACTATGGTTTCTTCCACTGGTGCCCCCATCGTCCAATATTTATAGCCGTCGATATAAAGGTAAGGGGTGATGTACTTTCCCCATCGTTCCACCTTGCCATAGTTACGTTGCATCTCTATGAAATACTGAAATTCTTCTTCTGACAGCGGACATTTGCCACGAACAATATACTCATGTGGACACCAAGGCATCGTCTTGGCAAACGTCCATTTGCAACGAGCAATCATTTCTTGAAGCTTGTCCCATTCTTTATCCGTAATCATAGCTGCTGAATTGAAATTATTAGTATTTGCAACAAAAACTTCAAGTTTTGTGAATAATCTTTTCAAAACATAGTTTCTGAATCTCGTGGTTCCATTTTATACGGTCATAGATAGGTCTTGAGCCTTTGGAAAGGTCAGCACTCTCAATTATTCGATTTGCTAACCTTTCCAATTCTTCTTTTGCCACAGCTCCTGACACTTCCGCCATCCAAAAGAGAAGTTCTCCACAGGAAATACTATTACTAAAAGGTCTGTCTGCATTGCGACTATCACAATAGGTCATCAAATGCCAATACTGAGAAGGACTGTTTTCTTCGTAATTTACTCTAATTCCATCTCTCTTGGCACGGTCGATATAACCACCACCGACTTGCTGATAGCCTGCTTTTACCAATTTCTCTGTCAAAGGACATGGAGTTTCCTCTTTGTCCAAATAGACTCTTTTTATCTCACCAATGGTCATCATTTTTAATCTAAATGCATTATTACCACTACGCAATCTTGGAAAATTTTATCATTAACACACATTTGATGATTACAGTCAGGACAATTGAAAGGTGTATCTTCTTGTAAATTCTTTGGGATGGGTCTCGAAAAATCCCAACTCATAGTTACACCTTTTAGAACATTGAACACACGCCCACATTTGGGGCATTTGATAGTATATAATTGTGCCATACACTAATGATTTACTCTAAAAATCAACTCTATTAATAACTTATTGGCAAATTCGTGGCTTATGCCACTTTTCTCTTAATCTTGATAGTCAGATGAATCTGATTCTCTGGGTGTGCATCAGGATTGATCTTGTTGATGCGGCACTCAAACATGTCAGTCCATCCCATTTCCAGAATTGAGGCGATAGTCTCGTTGTTCTTACGAGGGATATACCCAATGCAGTAGTCCTCACCATCCTCTTCGTTGTGATACATCACCGCTACAGCATCCATGTCGTAACGGTTCTCCAAGTCGCGCTGCAAACGCAATGTTGTGCCAACCTTCAGCTTCTCCCAAACCTCATCTGCTTCGTGATACTTACGACCTGCCAAGTGGCAATCCATGAAAAACTTCTTTTTTGCTTCCATAATCAATGCTTTTTAAATATGAAATCGTATGAAAACTATGATACTTGAATTAAAGATATACTAATGAACATGTACGCTATTAAAGGCGATGTTGTTTGGAAATTCAAATCTATAGAAAGGGAAAATAGAGAACCACTACTTAACAATCTTGAACCATAGTTTTTAAAAGTTCAACACTCTTTACTTTGTTGAAGTATTCTTTTGATTTTGCTTGATTCCCTCGGATTGCATATAGTAATCCTATAGCATAATTTGCATCGTCTTCACTTGGAAAGGGAGAAATTCCGTATTGTTTTGCTTTTTCGAAATAATCTCGTCCACCAAATCTACGTAGTTCTTGCTCTGTAACATTGTGATCAAATATTGTTTCCATACGATTACTTATTACTATTAAAAAATCATGTTAACGATGCAAAAATAGAAGTGCCTTGTACCAAATCTCGGTACAACTTCATGTTTTTTCATTTTTCTTCATTTTTTTCTTGAACCCCGATGCTCTTGTATCGATTCATCGCCGCTTGCAACCAATTTTGCATATCTAAAGCCAGCCATTCCGGAGAAATCACTTGAATCCATTCACCTCTTGACATCAGATGTGCTTTAAAATCAGATGTGGGTCGCAAATAGAGTTCAAAATCCGTAAACTCATCCGAAGTGTATATAACCCTTTGTGAATGATGCAAAGGTAGGTCACGCAGATAATGCGGTTCCAAACCGTATGCCCGAAGAACAATCCGAGTAGGTTTTGTTCCATCACCAACAACGATACCAAAACACTCATCAAAGAACGTCGTTGCGTCAAAGTCAGGATTGACAGTAAATTTTTCCTGTTGTAATTCAATATTCTCGATGCGGTCGAGTGATAAGATGGACAACGCCTCTTTGTTGCCATTGCCATTCTCTCTATTTGTTGGACGGTCAAATCGAACTAATACATACCACCTTCTTTTAAACAGTTTCACACAATAAGGGGCAACAGAAAACGAATTCGCGGCAGCAGCTCCATAACGGCGATATGTAACCATGACTCTTCGATTCTCACGCATCGCTTTGAGAATCATCTTCAGACATGCTTCTCCAGAGGGTATGGCCTCCAATAAAATACGATTCTGAATGCCCACATTTTCATCCAACATATTGCTGACACTCAACGTAGAGAAAAGCCAGTTGGCAATACTATCTTCACGTAATACCTCTTTGTTATAGATATAATAACGATACCCGTCTTTACGGTCACACTCAATGATGACACCGAACATGTCCAAGATGGCATCACGATGGCGGTTGAATGTGGTACGGGCAAACTCCACACCACCGCTTTCCTCCGTTCGTACCCATTTCTCGTTGATTTCCGCAAACGTTATCTTCCCAGCCTCATAGATTGTCTCTATCAGCCAGATATATTCCTTGAATAATATTGGTATCTTCATAGGCTATAGTTCTATTTCCATTCCAAACGATTCTCTATTTTCGTCCACGAATCTTCATCATAAAGGTTCAAATATTTGTTGAGCAATTGCAAACCGACAAGAACACGATCTTCTATGTCTATGCCATTCTCATTCTGTGCTATTTGACGAGATTCAATGATCTCACCATTATCCCTGCAAATGGAATAGACGTCATCATCCAGTGTAAGATAAAGGTTCTGTTTGTTCATGAACAACTTATCCTTACGTCCATTGTTATACCGTGTGAAAGAATCGTTGTTAGGTTCTTGTAATCCGGAAGTCTTATTGCTTACAATGTCGTATAGCGTTTTAAGGAAGATGTCATAGTTAAAGCCAAACTTATACTCAGTCATCATCATAATGACTTTATAAGAGTTGCGCCCTTGTGTTTGATGATTGCGCCAGTAATATTTTCCGAACCTATTTGGAACCATTGAGGAATATTTGACCAAATAGTACCTAACAGGCATTTCCTTTGAATTTTCAAGATATTCCTTGGAAATGTCATTCAAATTATCGTTGGTAAACACTTCCTGCTTTTCTAAAAGCTGAAGCAACACATCCTTCAGACCATCTACTTTCCTGTTTGGACTGAAAATAGAACGCCATACACTCATGTTAGTTCTAGAATTATCTGTACCTATCTGATAGCGCCATCCATCTTCTTCAAAATAGTCGCCAATAGAAAGCATCGCTCTATTTACACACGATAATTTACATTCAAATAAACTATAAACTCTATCACACCAATCCACGTGATCAAGTCCAATAGCACCAATATAACCATTGAGGAACTTGTGGTCTTCCAATTTGAATAGCATTTCTGCTTTATCTGGATGTTCTTCTGTCCAAATTAGCTTCTTTGCTTCTTCTTCCATCTGTTTAGATTGGAATCTCGCTCTTCCTTCTTCAACTTGTTCCACTACACCATAAATGATAATCTTATCGACTTGAAGAAGCAATTCTTTCATGTACTCGGAACGCAAAGTGTTCGATGAACGTCTAACCAGGTTGTTCACGATACGTAAACGACGGCGGAAAACTTGGTCTGGAATTTCCTCTTGATGCTCTAAGTAAATTAGGAAGGAATATAGAAGGATTGTTCGTCCCAATGGAAACATAGACCTTAGTCCATTCTTTCTTCCATAGTATTTACAGCACTCGCTGAATAGATCAGGAATAGTGTCATTTTCTTCTCTTTTCTCCAATGATATTTTAGACGACTGATAGCCATTTGCAGAGATGTAAGAATCAAAGAATTCGTTCACATTTCTTTTCCCTAATTCTCTCTTGTTTGGGCTCTTCCATACCCATAGGTCAAACCATCGCTCCAACAATTGCATGTTTTCTTTTGCTGTGGGGCACGCAGAAGAAAAAAGGTGGTCAATCAAGTCAAAGTCATCTTCTATTTCAAGAGTACCATTGCGATAACTGATTATGTCACCGATAAAATGGATGTAGCGAAGGAACTCATCGTCTGTTACTTCATCCACACTTGAGTTTCCAATACCACTATTGCGGTAAGGCCAAAGTAAATCAGTCCACTCACGATCTATCTTTTGTGATATTCTCTCAGCAAGATTAGCTATTTGTTTTTGTTCATCACCGCATGTGGCTTGTGAAACCTCTTTCATCTTCAACTCCAGCTCTGCTTTGAAATGCTCAAATGGACTAAGTGGTTTGCCGCGTGAGTTCATCTTTATATATAGCTCGTCGGTAATTCCCATTTGGTCAAGTGGTAAGAAATAAAAAGTAATGGCGTTGCCAGTTAACTTTTCCCATACACCATTTGTTGATGCAAATTTCTCATGAATAGCATCAAGCATGACCAACATAGCCTGTACGGTGGGGTCATTTTCCCATTCAAGTAAAAACCACGCTTGGTCATTTATCTGTTCCGATAAACTTGTTTGACTGAAGTCGGGTTCAAAAATAACAAGATGTTCACAAAACTCTCGGCTACTAATTCGAGTTTTATATGTAAATTCTTTCAAGAAAGCAAATTCTTCTGAAGGAATATGTTCGTGCTTGGCAATGTAATAGTGAAGCAAGAACAAAGTGGTCAAACGTTGTTGTCCATCAAGTGGAATCAATCGGTTGTCCTCAATATTTCCATATATGAAATCAAGCGTTGTCGGCTTGTCATTAACGACTGCATCATAAAGAACATTTAGAAAGCGTTGTCTTATTCTATTCACATCTTGTGTCTGACGACCTTGCGCATAGTCGCGTTGAACAATAGGAATAACAATGCCTTTGATAGTGTTTTCAGTCTCCTTTGTACTAAATATATCGCGAAAGTTATGTGCTGTTGTAATCATAATGGTATCTCCTCATTTAATTTTAGATAGTCCTTTAACACTTCGTTCATTTTCTCTATGTAAATCTTACGGTCTTCAGCGCCCCAAAAATGGAAATTCACTTTATTTTGCCGTTCAGAAGAATAGTACTTAAGGAAAACCATCTTAGTACAATATGGTATATACAGACCCTGAGAATCCATTTTTATAATAGCCCTTCGTTTTGCATCAAAAAGGCCATTGCTAAGTGCAGAATTGGCAGACGCCTGAAGTAGAGCCATGTTAGATAGTGAATGAACGTATTCAACAGCCTCGTTTTCTTCGGAAAGTAAATAGGTAATGCGATTTGAAAGTTCTGTAAACTGAACATCTGTCAGATGTTCGCTTTCGATTGCAGTATGGATATCAGTTAATAGTTGGGTAACTTCACTTTCTTTTTCACCTTCTGCCATGCCTTTAACGGACTCAATATGATGACAAAGCCATTCTTTCCATTTTTCTTGTGTGTTGAGTTTTAAGGAATTTTGCGCATGAATATGTTCAAGGCTCCAATTGTTTTTGTCCCGTTTATTAAACTCCTTGAATGGAAATCGAGCACCGCCATTATTCTTCATTAATGAAACTACATTGAAGAGCAAAAGAATCCTTGTAACAGCATCATAATCATTATCATAACTTAGTTCACCGTATGGCTTTTTGAAATCAATACTTGCCTTAATCTTTTCGTCAAGTAGTTTTCCCATGTCGGTCTTTTTAAGATGCTTCGTTTCATTCATCAAGACATCAATGGTGGTGTATCTCGAAGCAACAAGGTAGCCTATTTTGTGATAAAGATTGTCTTTCTTATACCACTCCTTTAGTCTGTAGTAATATTGCAAAATGTCCTCCCACAGTTTTTGTAAATCGTCGTTCCTCTTATTGCTGAAATAGAAAAAGGTGGCATACTTATCTCGCTTGTCCGTCTGCTCTCCTGCCATGAAATCGAAAATGAGTTCAATTCTTGTTGGGTAACAATCGGTCTGCTTATTTGTCAGGAAATACCAAAAGTTTTCGTCATGAAGTTCTCGTTCGATAGTGTCCCATTGGAGTGCTATCTCTTGTTGCTTTTCTTTACTGAGCTGCCTTCCTTGACTCTTATGATTATGCCTACAAAGGAATAAGGCTTTGATCAGTTCTGCATTTGTCAAAGGAATTCTGCCAATATTTAGACGAGTAAAAAGCGCGATTGCATCTTCTACCTTTGCGTCTTTTAGCTCATACCAGATTACTTTAACGCCTTTTCCATTATTACGACTCCTTTCATCTGGATTGAAATAGCTGATGAACTTTAGTGCGACGGAATAAATCGCCGTTTCATCAAACTGCGAGAACCATTGTTTCACAGTCAAATATGCCTTATGGATAAAATGGAAGTCGATATTGCTTTCAGCAAGAGACTCGTTTTCCATATCATCAAAAAAAGCTGTGTTCTCTTGACGTGTCTGATAAACCAAGGAGTATTTCAATTTCACATGGGGCAGAATGCTCTTAATAAATCTGTAGATGATATGGATTGTTGTCAATCTTTGTTGTCCATCAATTACTTCATATCTTCCATTTTCATCTTCTCTTACCACGAGAGGCTGCAGGCAATAGGGCTCATCTTCGTTCTCGTAGATGTCGTTGAGCAATGCTTTAACTTGAATGTCATCCCACCTGTATCCACGTTGATAGGAAGGAATGTAAAACTCGCCTTGAATATCACCAACGATTCTTTCTTCTAATATGATATTTTGTTCACTCATATTCATTTGGCTTTATTATAAATGTTCATTTTTCGTGGTGCTAAATTAGTTTTAAGTTGCACCATATCACGGTACAACTTCAATTTTTTTTCATGGATTGAAGCGTTTTCTTTTACTATTCCACAATCTTCGTGGCGAGAGTGTATTCCTTGCCTAAAGTTTTTCGATATCCACTTCTGTCACATAGATGCTGTCGCCTTGCTCGTGCTGCTCATAGCCTAAGAAGTAGATTTTGTTGCCATGCAAATAAGGAGCGGCAATTGTTGGTGGCGCGAATTCTCCGCCTTCATTTAATAAAACGGCGAATTTTGGCATTCTGCAATTACTTGGCTTTTCTGCATGGCTTTCGTCGAGAGGAGTTTGTGCAGCAATGTCCTTAATCCATTCGCTGGCAGGAAGCTGATATGCCTTGATGTCGTATGGCTCAGCATCTGCTTTCACGACATAAAGACTGTCGTAATTGTAATCGTAGTCGCGCACATAGATATGTCCGAGCGCACATTCACCAACGTAGGAAATACCTGGTTCCTCAAAGAATTTTCCCTTGAGAGGTGAAGCCTTCTCGGCAAGGTTTTGACACATTTGCTCATACTTTTCTTTCTCCATCTTGCTTCGCTCAAGCAGGGTAGTTCCTTGGAATCGAACCACGTCAGTCTGCTCGCCCAAAGCAAAGGTGAATTCGCCTTGCTCGTTTACATCGAAACCTGGCAACAAGAGCAAATTTGAATTCTTGTGATAGACGCAAGGAATGTCTTCCACGTTGTAAGCCCATTGATAGCTTGCAGGTGCTATCAATTCGGCAGAATCATAGATTTTTGACGATTCTGTCTGCTCGAGATTTTCACAATTCTCTTGACAAGTGTCACAATTTTGGTTCTTTTTGCTGTTGTTTTGACAGCTGATAATACTCATTGCAGCGATGGCAATGAAAAGAATTTCTTTCTTTTTCATATTTTCTTGATATTTTGTGATGATTATAGTCATGAACGAGGGGTAATGAGCTCCTGATAAGATGGAATTTCCTGAAGAAACTCATAGTTCTGTTCCTCATAATTGATTCGGCAACAGTAGTGCTCCAAGCCGTTACTCACAATCAGTAAATCCACACGCATCGTGATGTTGTAACGGGAAATCTGGTCGAACACTTTCTGTGATATTTCAACATCGGGACGCTTGTATTCGATAATCATTTTGGGAGTGAGCGAGCGGTCGTAAACCACAGTGTCGCATCGCTTGCTCATGCCGTTGAGGTTGAGCTGGATTTCATTTCCCATGAGGGAAGCAGGGTAGGATTTCTCGTTTATGAGAAAGTGAACGAAATGCTGGCGCACCCATTCTTCAGGAGTGAGGGCAACAAACTTGTTTCGCAACACGTCGAAAATCTTTGTTGAGTTACCTTCCTTTCGAATCTTCACCTCATATTTTGGCAAGTTCAGTTCCATCTTTGGATTTTAATCAGTATCTTTGCAAATAGGAAATACAAATCCCTTTGCTCCGTGCCATCTTTTGCACTTGGGCATAGTCAAACGAAAGCCTTGAAGGGCAATAGGGATGGGTTGCAAAATTAGCAAATATATTTGAAATGGCAAAAAAAACATCATCGACTTCAGGCATTACCCATCGTGACATCATTAACGCGGTCCGACAGCAGCAGTATGCACCCGTCTATCTCCTGATGGGGGAGGAGTCGTACTATATCGACAAAATTTCAGAATTCATTGCCAACTCGGTTCTGGCGGAGGAAGAGCGTGATTTCAACCTCATCACCATCTATTGTACGAAAGAAACGAACGTTGCCGACGTGATAAATTCTGCGAAGAGGTACCCGATGATGTCGAAATATCAAGTAGTGATTGTTAAGGAAGCTCAAAATCTTTTAAAATTTGAAGATTTACTATATTACTTAAGAGAACCTCTTTTATCAACAATTTTAGTAATTTGTTACAAAAATGGAGTCCTTGATCGACGTAAGAAAGTGGTTGGAATGATAGAGAAAGTTGGAGTGGTGTATGAGAGTGCCAGATTGAAGGATGGAATGCTCCCAACTTTCATCGACGACTACCTCCGACGCAAGCAAGTTGGGATTGAGGACAGGGCAAAAATGATGTTGGTGGAGAACATCGGTTCCGATCTGAATCGCCTATCGAGCGAGTTGGACAAGCTGTGCATCACCTTACCAGCAGGTGCAACTCGTATTACTCCAGAGCTGATTGAAAAGAATATTGGTATCAGTAAGGACTTCAATATGTGGGAGTTCAAAGCTGCTATTGTCAATCATAACATATTGAAAGCCAATCAGATAATCAATTACTTCAATGATAATCCCAAGACAAATCCTCCCATCATGATTCTGTCGATGTTGTTTAACTTCTTCGCTGTCATCATGCAAATTTATTATGCACCTGATAAGTCGGAACAGGGATTGATGCAGCATCTGGAACTGAAATCGACCTGGCAGTTACGGGATTATCGTACAGCAATGAGTTACTACAGTGCCATGAAAACGATGCTCATTATTGGAAAATTGAGGGAAACCGATGCAAAATTGAAGGGAGTAAGCAAAGGAAACTCCACGGATGCCGATCTGATGCGCGAATTGGTGTTTTTCATCTTCCATTAAGCTTCGTTTACCCGTGCCCTATATATAAATAAGGTGTAAATGGAGTAGGGAAAATACAGTCAATATACCTGTCGTTCTGTTCTCGAGTTTTCTCATTTTTGTTCGGATTTTTTAGCTCAAAAAATCCGAACAAAAATTTTTTCTGCCAATAATTTGCCTTCTCAGACATCCATATTGAGGCATCTGGATGTAGGTTTAGGTGATATATTTTTAGAAAAAAGCAGTTTTTCCCCATTTTTAGCCCAAAAATCGTGAACAAGATTTTTTGCTTCTTATATCTTGTAAATCAATGGGTTAGGGGAAAATGTAGTGGAGCGAGATTTTTGTGAGAATTTTTCTGAAAACATCCGTTCTGTATCGTGAAAAAATGGCAAAATTTACCCATTTCTAAATCTTTAAAATTATACATTAAGATATTTTATCATTTCCATTTGTCGAATTTATATTTTTAAAATGAATTATCAGGGGAGCCAAATTAAAGTTTTTAAAATATTGCACAGTTTAAAGATGTAAAGTCATTTTAATCATGCATAAATATACAAATGCGAATTTTAAGATTTGTATTTGTTGATGAATATTTATGCAAACGAGATTATATGTATTTAAATAACCAAAAATCAATTAGTTATATTGGTTTAATAATGTAATAGTAATAATATAACGAAAGATTTCCATCGTATTGTGGTCATTCCTCTCTTTTTTGTGAATATCCATGTAAATAACTATAAATAAACCAATTATTTAGTATTAAATTGATATTTTTTAATTGAAGTGCATTTTAGCTGGTGTATTTACTGTTTTATAATCCCATTTTACTTTTAACAAAATGCAATTTCAGGATTTATACTTTGAAATTATATGATTAAAAATATAAATTGAAAATTTCCTTTACAAAATTTTGTAAGTTTCTAAAATTGCATTACCTTTGTAAAAACTTTGAAAAAAGAGTAAAAATCGACTTCGTTAAGCAAATTTCGTTATGTCTGATACTGAAAGAGTGGTTGAAATCATCCGAGTGATGGGAATGAACAATATCCAGTTTAGTCAAAAGACTGGAATCTCTCCTGCGTCGCTCTCACATATCACCAGTGGGCGAAGCAATCCTACCCTCACAATCCTTAGAAATATCGTTGAGAGTTTTCCCGAATTGAACCCCGAATGGGTACTTTTAGGAAGAGGTGACATGTTCAGGAATGCTTCCACCCCTGAAAATGATCAGAATACTGGTGCAAATAGTTTGGATGATGCCGCTATTTCCCCCACAGGAGGCGGTTTGAGCCAGGAAAACGGCCTGTTTACGAACGAAGATTTTGCTCCTTCTTTCGATTTCGGTGGCTCTAATACACCTTCAGAAACGACTCGTCAGGGCACAACACGACAAGCTGTTCCAGGGCGTTCTGAACAGCGATACGGAAGTGATGGATATGGCGTAAAATCCTCTAATACAGCACGTTCTGCAAGTCACCAAGGCGTGAATTCCAATGGGAATTTTGACGTTACGGAAATTGTGAGAGCCACGGTGAGCCAGTTGCAACGTCCATCACGCAAGATTAAAGAGGTACATATCTTCTTTGATGATGGTACTTATGAGATTTTTGGTCCTACAAGGAGAGTTGAATAATATAATCTGACTAAAATATACCTGAAAGAATGGTAAATGAGAGTTGTGAAGCTCCATTTTTGTTTACATTATTTCACATTGTTAAATTATTGCTTATTTTAACTAATCTATTGTTATTTAGTGAATATTCCGACAAGTTTGTTTTGTCGGAATATTTTTTATTTTTAGAGATTTTGACACAAAAATGCGTTTTCCGAGTGGTTTTTCCTCTCTTTTGAAGTTTTTTTCCTTTTTTTCTTGTGTAAAAGGCCTTTTTCAATCTAGAATAGTGATTTTTTTGTGCAAAAATAGGTGCCTTCACACAACATGAGAACGCCTTTTTTTGTGCTCTGAGAGCGTTTTTTAAGGGGCTTGGAAAGCCCTTCTACAACGCACCGCTCGTACTCTTTCGATGCACCGCTCGTACTCATACAGTGCACCACTCGTACTCACGCAACGCAGGGGATTTACGACAGCGATATAGGGGATTTACGATAGCTAAATTGGGATTTTATGAGCATAAAACACCATGTTTAGAGGAAAATAGACCCTAAGAAAGGCTTGTCTTAAGGGTTATTCATCTCAAAACAACGAATCATTCTCAAAAAGCAACTGGATTAGCGGCTTTTTGCAGTATTTTCTAATGATTTCCTGTTTATTTCAGTGTTTATTTCAGTGATTTTTGCTCGTTTTTAGCCCGTTTTTAGCTTAGAATTTGTGCTGTGTGGTCCTTTACTTTTATTTCTTTTGGTCCGATAATGCGCTCTACGATGCCCTGCTCATTGATGATGAATGTGGTGCGGAACGTGCCCATATAGGTGCGTCCTGCCATCTTCTTTTCACCCCAAACACCAAATTGTTCGACCAGTTGTTTGTCTGTGTCAGAGATGAGTGGGAAAGGAAGATTATTCTTTTCAATAAAGCGTTGGTGAGACTTCTCACTATCGACGCTTACTCCCACTACTTCGTAGCCCTGGCGTCGCAATTCGCTGTAGTTATCGCGCAAATCGCAAGCTTCTGAGGTGCATCCAGGGGTGGAGTCTTTTGGATAGAAATAAAGAACGAGTTTTTTGCCTGAAAAATCGCTCAAACGAATCTCGTTACCGTTTGAGTCTTTACCTAATATCTCGGGTGCTTTGTTGCCTATTTCCATGATGGTTGTTGGTTTTTGAATGATTTTTGGAAAAAAGAAAGATGATTTATTTGTTTTTGAGTTCCTTGAGTGTCCATTTGGGCATCCAAGGAATTTTCATGTCTCCCGTATCACGGTCGATTTTAATGGGTAGCCAGATGTATCGGCTATCCGCAAGATCTTTCTTTTTCCACATATCGAAACAGGCAATAAATTGTCCTTTTTTAGGGTTCACAGGGATAACGTAGGTGCTTTGTCCATAGAAGGTTTTGTCGGCATCGATGCCCGTACAAGGGTCACCAATCACCTTCCACTCGCCCATGATAGAGTCAGCAACAGCCAGTTCTGCACGGTTGGGATCCCAGCCCGTGCAGCCCGAAGAAATCATGTAGTATTTATTCTTGTATTTGAATACAGCTGGCGCTTCACGCGATTGTCCGATGAAACGCCTAACGTATTGACCGTCAGGCTTTAAGTAATCGTCTGTCAGACGGTTAATGTGTAGCGTTTGGTTTTCTTCAGAAGAGGAGAATTGGTAGCAAGTGCCATCGTCATCGACAAAAAGTGTCTGGTCACGACTCATGGCACCGTTGGGGCGGAATGAACCAATGTATTTAAATGGTCCTGTAGGTGTGTCGCTGATAGCCACTCCTGCGGCAGCCTTGCTGTAGTCAGCGCTTTCGGCATGCACCCACATCACGAATTTCTTCGTCTTTTTGTTATACACCACCTTCGGTCGTTCTATCACTTTCGATGGGTGTAAATCGCTCTCGGGGTTATCCTTGTCGGCAGAGAGCGCGAGGCCCTCGAATGTCCAGTTGAGCAAGTCTTTGGAACTGTAGCAACTCACGCCTGTCACGTCCGTGCGGTAGCATTCCCAGGTTGCCCACGATGGTAGGATGGTCTCTCCCACCTTGTACTCGCCATACCAGTAGTACTTGCCGCCATATTTCAGCAGACCACCGCCATGCGCGTTGATAGGCTTGCCGTCGGTGTCGTTCCAGACAGCCTTAGGCACAAAAGCCTCATTTTTGGTCTGAGCCACCACTTGAAGAGTGGTAAGCATCAGTATGATTAACAAGAAAATATATCGTTTCATGGAATAATATCCTAATATTATGAGAATTTGTAGAAGAGAAAGTCTTGAGTTTGCCATTGTCATTTTGGCACTTCTATCTCTCCTTTGCAAATATAGCATAAAAATGCTGATATTGAAAGAATTTTAATGATTTTTTTTCAAAAAAAATCCTCATTTCGCTGCTGGGGCGAAATGAGGGAATAAGTTAGGCGTTTTGGGATAGCTAGGCTTCCTAGGGTAACTAGGCTACCTAGGAAAACTAGTATTCCTAGGATTGCTAGTATTTCTAGGAAAGCTAGGCCCACTATGAGAAAGCTAAGCACATGCCATTATCTCTCTTCGTGGAAAATTGGCTGGTCGGTCTTTTGCTCCTTGGTGTAGAACTGGATGGCGGAGTCGTTCAGTTTTGGATGCGTGGTGCGGAGCATACGGATCATTTCTCCTCCTGCCCAGATGACAGGACCATAGCCGTGAGCTGCCATTGGGTGAACGGGGCGATAGCTGTAGAAGGCTACGTCGAAGCCCATGCCAGAGCCTACGCAGGTGCCTTCCACTTGCCCTTTCTGATTCACTTTCGTTTGCACGGCTTGCCAGGCTTGCAGCGTCTGTGCACCGTAGGCAATTGCGTCAATCCAGTCCTCACAGATGGCATGCGCCATGCAGTAGGCGTAAATCGCTGTGGCTGATGTTTCCAAGTAAGTGTCGTTTCGGTTGAGCAGTTGGTGCCAGAAACCTGTTTTGTCCTGCACTGCGCAGAGTCCTTCCACATGCTGACGGAGTAGGTCGAGCACTTCGGTACGCCCAACGTAGTTGGTTGGCAGTGCATCGAGCACCTCGCAAAGTGTGAGCAATGCCCAGCCATTGGCTCTTCCCCACGGAAAGAATGGATGTGGGTTCATTTCCTCCACCCAACCATGTCGAAACAGTTTTTCTTCGGGCACCCACATGCGTTCCTTGAAGAGGCGCACTTGGCGAACGGCTTCGTCGTAATACTTCGTTTCGCCTGTCAGTTTGCCGTACCATGCAAGGCACGGAATGCCCATATACATGTCGTCGAGCCATACCGTGTTATAGTGAGGACGGGTGCGTGCCAGGATGCCGTCTGCCAATCTGTATTGCTTGTTCATCACATGGTTGATGTATCGCTCAATCACGAGTCGGTTTGCCTCCTTTTTCTTCTTGTCGGTTTCGCTGAGCTGCATACGGATGAATGCCGCACACATGGCTCCAGCATCGTCGAGTGCCTGTGGATTTACCACAAGGCGCATCTGCGGGTCGAAGTTCTTGTCCTTTTTCATGCGCTCTGAGGCGACAGGAGCGAGTTGGGCTATCAATCCCAGTCGGTCGGTGACAAACTGTTTGTAGCGCGTGTCAGAAGCCCTCTTGGCGGCTTCCCACATAGCGTTGTAGAGCACGCCAGCCTCGTAAGATGTGAGTCGGAAAGAACCTTGATGCAGCCGGTTCTCCTTTGCTTCGGCAGGCATTGTACTTTCGAGATAAGTCAGCACTCGGTCCATGCATGCTTTCACGTCCGTTTCCTTCGGCACGCCATAAGGTGTTTCATAAATAGGTTTCATCAGATGGAGTGGGGTGTTCACATCGTTCACTTCTGTATTTTGTGCTAAAGTAGGCAGTGTCACCATTCCAAGAGCCAATCCAAAAAGAATAGTTTTCATATTGACGAGATTATTAGTAGTAAAACTATAGTTTTTGCAAAGTTAAGAAAAAATACGAAAAAAATGATATTAGATGATAGAAAAGAGTATGATGTTGCATCTCTATAGCTGTAACGTTAGATGATAGATGAATTTTTGGTTAGTATTAAGTTAAGATTAAGAGAAACAGACCTTTGGTTATGCGAAAAGCCCACGATGCACCGTTCAGATGCTCGTGGGTTTTGCTGTTGGTTATTGTTGTGTGCTTTATGCTGTCATGGCTTTGAGTTTCTTAAGCAATGCAAACATCACGAGGGCACTGATGAGACAGAGGGCGATGAGGATTCCCCAGTTGTACATGAGCGGAATCTTGTTCCACAACATAGATGGGATGGAGCTCAGGTAGTTACCGATGGCAGTTGCTACGAACCATCCACCCATCATCAATCCCTTGTATTTTGGAGGTGCTACTTTCGACACAAATGAAATACCCATTGGAGAGAGTAGGAGCTCAGCGATGGTGAGGGTGAAATAAGTGGAGATAAGCCATGAAGGAGAGAGGATGCTCTGTGTTCCATCGCCCAAATCCATTGGAGAAATGAGGCTGGTGGAAGCAAGAGAGATGACTCCGAATCCAAGTGCTGCAACGAGCATACCCCATGCAATACGTGCAGGAGCGCTGATTTCTTTACCCTTGTTTTCGAGTGCACCGAAGAATGCCATACTGAATGGCGTGAGAGCTACGACGAAGAATGGGTTAAACTGCTGGAAATCAGATGGCTGAGCATGCGTAGGATTTTCCATTCCGCTGTATAGTGCATAAGCGCCTGCCCAAGCAAGAAGTGTGATGATACCACAGATGTTGCGAGTTTTCTTCTCTTTTGCCTGGAAGGTGCTGAAACCAGTGTAAACAGAGAGGGCAATAAGTGCAAGGCTGAAGATGTTGAATCCGATTCTCAATCCGCCGCTAACGGTGAGGTTAGTGTATTTCTTAGCGAAGAATGTGAGTGCGGAACCATTCTGATGGAATGCCATCCAGAAGAAGATGACAACAGCAAAGACGAGCAGGAGTGCGATGATGCGGTCCTTGGTCTGCTTTGGAGTCAGTTCTTCCACGTGAGCATTTTCTTCTTTAGCCTTCTTGGCTGTGATGTCTGCGTGCTTATACCATTTGCGAGTTGCAAAATAGATGATTCCTGAGAGAATGAGTGAAACACATGCCACTCCGAAGCAAAGCCCGTATGCTCCGTAGAGAGATGTGAGGTATTCATTGGCGCGTTCACCGTAAGTGGCAACGGCATCAGCAGCGTATGTGAAACCGTCACGGCTCAGATATTGGTTGGTAATCCACTTTGCCATGGATGGAGCAAACATGGCACCAATATTAATGGCCATATAGAAAAGACTGAATGCGCTATCACGGCGAGAAGAATACTTAGGATCATCATAAAGATTACCTACCAGCACTTGCAGATTTCCCTTGAAGAAACCTGTTCCGAGGGAAACGAGCGTAAGACCTGCGTACATAGCCGCCTTACCTGCTGTGTCGGGTGCAGTTGGGATGGCAAGTCCAAGATAACCGAGGAACATGACGATAAAACCGATGGTGACACAACGGCCATAACCGATTTTGTCGGCAATCATACCTCCGAAGAGTGGGGAGAAATAAACTACGGCAAGGAATACTGCATAGATTGTTCCTGCTTCTGCTTCGCTCATGCCAAATTTTGCCTGCATGAACAATGCGAAAATGGCTAACATTGTGTAGTAGCCAAAACGCTCACCTGTGTTAGCAAGGGCAAGTGCATAGAGCCCTTTGGGTTGTCCTTCAAACATGATATTTTTGATTTTTTAATATAGAATTAAGAATGAAGAATAAAGAATAATTTTGCATTCTTCATTCTTCATTTTTCATTTACATTTTTACTTGATATTTGGTTCTTCGAGTCCGATACCTTTCTTCTTATCAACTACTTTCAGAACAAGTCCGAGGATGAGAGCTGCCACACCGAGACAAGCCAACATCACAAGCGGAGCGGTGTAGTTATACTGAGTAGGGTCTGTCACGCCCGGATTGGTGCTGTCGAGTACCTTACCGATGAGGAGTGGGAACAACCAAAGACCGATGTTCTGAATCCAGAAAATGAGTGCATAAGCCGAACCTATAATCTTGGCATCCACCAACTTAGGAACGCTTGGCCAAAGGGATGCAGGTACGAGTGAGAAAGATGCACCGAGTACGAGGATGGTGAGGTAAGCGATGAAAATACCACCAGCTGCGTTGCCCTTGAATGCAGGAAGCACGAAGGCGAAAGTGAGGTGGCAAGCAATGAGAAGCAGTGAACCGAGCACAAGCATAGAGGCTGCCTTTCCCTTGTGGTCCACATAGCTACCGAGGATTGGTGTAATCAGCACTGCCAAGAGTGGGAATACAGCAAAAATGGATTCAGCCGATTGACGCATATAACCCATATAGCAGTAAGCGATGAGAGCAATGATGGAGACGCAGAGGAGCAATATCTGATTACCTTTCTTCTTCTGGAAGTTGCTGGCAAAACCTGCTGCTGCCACCACGAGCATGATGACATACTGCACAATCGTTACTGAACTGCTCGCCCAATAGGAATCAGCATCAGGAGCAATAAGGGTTAGATTGCATTGAAGCATGTTTACTGCATATTTCTGGAATGGGAAAATGGCAGAATAATAAAGCACACAAAGCAATGCAACGAGCCAGAAACCACTACTGGTGAGAATCTGTCCGAGGTCGCTAATCTTGAATGGATCATCCTTCTCTTCAGCTTCACCAGTCTGTGCATCGAGTTTCTTATCCATGAAGAAATATACGATGAACATGATGAGTGCGATGGCAAGGAGAACCACACCAAATGCAACAGAACGAGAAACACTGATAATGCCACCCAATTTAGCGAAATAAGGTGAGAAGATCATGCAAGTAGCCACACCGAGGCGAGCCAATGCCATTTCAGAACCCATTGCCAATGCCATTTCGCGTCCCTTGAACCACTTGACGATACCACGGCTCACCGTGATACCTGCCATTTCAACACCGCAACCGAAAATCATGAAACCTACGGCAGCGAATTTGGCTGATGCTGGCATTCCTCTATAGAAGGGTGAAACGCCCAGCTCGTCAAAGCCAGGAATGTAGTTGAGGTTGTTGGTGAACCAAGTTTCCAAACCACTTCCCTTGAATGCATCGTCAACAGCATACCATTTGATGACGGCGCCGACGAGCATCACGATTCCCGAAAGGATGGCGGTGAATCGCACGCCCATCTTGTCGAGGATGATACCTGCGAAGATGAGGAAGAAAACGAATACGTTGAGGAAGGTTTCAGCACCTTGCATGGTTCCGAAAGCGGTGGAGTCCCATCCACGCTCTGAAAGCATCAGGTCCTTGATCGGAGAGAGGATGTCCATAAAGATATATGAACAGAACATGGCAAGAGCCAACAGAATGAGAGCTGTCCAGCGCATTGCGGCTGAGTCTCTCAGCGTTTTTTGAATTGCTTGTGTCATATGATTTAGATGATTTGTTTTTTTCCTTGATATGTGTGCTAGGTTTTCCTAGTTTTCCTAGGGCTCCTAGTTTTTCTAGGGTTCCTAGTTTTCCCTAGTTTCCCTAGTTTTTCTTTACCCACTTGTCGAGCCAAGCGAAGAAGGTGCGTTGCCAGAGGATACCGTTTTGTGGTTTCAGCACCCAGTGGTTCTCATCAGGGAAGATGAGTAGTTGTGCAGGAACGCCTCTGTAGCGGGCTGCGTTGAATGCCGACATGGCCTGCGAGGCAACGATACGGTAATCCTTCTCTCCATGAATGCAGAGAATAGGAGTGTCCCACTTGTCAATGAACTTATGAGGAGAATTCTGGAAAGTGCACTGAATCGTGGCATCGTCCTTCAACCAAGGAGCACCACCGAGGTCCCAGTTGGTGAACCAAGCCTCTTCAGTCTCTGTGTATTGTGCCTCGAGGTTGTAAATACCATCGTGTGCAATGAAAGCCTTGAAACGCTTGTCGTGGTTTCCTGCCAACCAATAAACGCTGAAGCCGCCAAAACTTGCACCTACGCAGCCCAGACGGTTCTTGTCAACGTATGGAAGCTTGCAAGCATCGTCGATTGCACTCTTGTAGTCGTCCATGCAGCGACCAGTGTAGTTGGTGGAAATCTCTTCGAGCCATTCCTGACCGAATCCTGGCAAGCCGCGGCGGTTAGGACAAACCACGATGTAGCCGTTGGCAGCCATGATTTGCATGTTCCAGCGATAGCTCCAGAACTGGCTGACAGGGCTTTGAGGACCACCCTCGCAGAAGAGCAGGGCAGGGTACTTCTTGTTAGCGTCGAAGCGAGGAGGAAGTACAATCCAAGAGAGGATGTCCTTGCCATCCACCGACTTGCAAGTGCGTGGTTGCACATCGCCCCAGTCGATATTGTCACGGAAGTATTGGTTCTCGTGCGTGAGCTGAGTGGCATTGCCTTTCTTCACATCTACAAGGAAATATTCCTTGGCTTCTTTCATCGACTGGCGTCCACAAAGCAGTTTTTTGCCACAGAGAGCCAAGTCCGTGTAATCATATTGCCCATCAGTTATTTTCTTCACTTGTCCCTTTAGGTTGGTGCTATACACATGAGTTGTACCATGCCAAGTGCCCACGAAGTAGAGTGTTTTGTTGTCGTTTGCCCAAGTGTAAGCATCCACATTACTGTCAAACTGCTCTGTGACGTATGTCTTCTTGCCTGTCTCTAACTCATAGACGCACAAGCGGTTACGGTCACTTTCATAGCCGTCACGCTCCATACTTTGCCACGCAATGTACTTGCCATTGGCAGAGAACGATGGATTGGTGTCGTAGCCCAGGTTGTAGTCCAGTCCTTCCTTCAGCGGAGCATTCACAGCCTGATGCTGAAGCGAGCGAGTGAAGTCGTAGGCAGGAGTCTTGTAGGTGGATGGCTTGCAGAGATTGGTAGTCTTGCCTGTCTCTATATTATAAAGGTATATGTCGGAATCCGTAGAAATAGCATATTCACGTCCTGTCTTCTTGCGGCAAGTATAGGCAATGCACTTGCTGTTAGGACTCCAGCATAACTGCTCAATACCGCCAAAAGGTTTCATAGGGCTTTCGTATGGTTCGTTGCCCAGCACTGGAATAGGGTCGGTGGAGAGTTCGTTGCCATTGAAATGATAGATAAATGGCTGAGGAATGGCTTCCACCCACTCGTCCCAATGGCGGTACATCGCTTCATTCACCACATACCCCGATGTCTTAGGCAGGTCGGCTGGCTTTGCGGCAATGGAACCCGTGTAAGGCACGGAGTGAATGACGAGCACAAGCTTCTCGTCGGGCGAGAAGATGTAGTCCTCGATGTCGCGTTTTCCCTTCGAAACTTGCTGCCGTGCAGAACCGTCGGCATTCATCATCCAGAGTTGCATCGTGCCGTCGGCATCGGCTGCAAGAAAAGTGATTTTTCCGTTTTTCAAGTATTTTGGAGCCAGTTCACTACCTTTCTGTGTGGTGAGCAATTTTTCGTTGGTACCATCAGTGTTGAGCGTATAAATCACGGTGTGGCTCTTGTTTTCAGCCACGCTGTAATAGCTCACGTTGTAGGCAATCTGTTTGGCATCGGGCGAAACAGAAGAACCGCCAATGCGTCCCATCGCCCAAAGCAGTTCGGGAGTCAGTGTGCGATTCTCAATTTTGGGCTTTTGTCGTCCAATAAAGGTCTGAGCCTGCGCTTCTTTCTGTGCCATAGATAAAAGTCCTGCGGCGAGGAATGTGATTACTGATTTATTCATATAGATATAGATTTAGTCAAAAGAATAAGAGTTAAAAGTTAATAGATTGCAGTCCATTAACTTTTAACTCAAAAGGTGTTTATTTCTTTCCGTTCTTCTTGGCTTGTTGTTCTTGTTGTTGGCGCAACACTTCCTGCTGTTGCTCGGCCATCTTCTGAAGTCGTTCCATCATGCTGGTTGTCTTCTTTGGATTTGCCTTCATCTTCTTATGGCGGCTTTCAAGCTTTGCCAATAGTTTTGCATCGTCAGTTGTCTTGCGCAGATACCACATCATGATGATGGAAATCAAACCAGAGATGAAGTAGTAGTAAGTCAGTCCCGAAGCATAATTGTTAAACGAGAAGAAGAAAATGAGAGGCATGAGGTACGACATCCATTTCATCATCTTCATGCTCTGCTCCTGCTCTGGAGTCATGGAATACTGCTGCTGGCGCATGGAAATCCATGTGTTGACCACAGTAGAAAGACACCAAAGCACACAGAAAATGCTGATGTGGTCTCCAATTCCCCAAATGTTCGAGCCCCACTGGATAACATCGTCGTAAGCAGAGAGGTCTTTTGCCCAGAGGAACGACTGACCGCGCAATTCAATAGCATTTGGAATGAAGTTGAAGAGGGCAATCCAGATAGGCATCTGAATGAGCATCGGCAGACAGCCACCCATTGGCGAAACACCATACTCGGAATAGAGTTTCATGGTTTCCTGTTGCTTCACCATAGCATCCTCAGGCTTCGTGTATTTCGCATTGATTTCGTCGATTTTTGGACGAAGCACACGCATATTGGCTGAAGAAATATAGGATTTCTTCATCAATGGATAGACGGCAAACTTCACAATCAGCGTAATCAGCAAGAGCACAAGACCCATGTTGAGTCCCCATCCTGTGAGCCAGTCGAATAGGTAGATGAAGATGAAACGGTTAATCCAGCGGATGATAGGCCAACCGAGATAAACGATACTCTGAAGGTCGAGGTCTCGATTCTCGCCCAGCATCTTTTCGTTTTCCTGCAAGGTTTGGAACTTGTTGGGACCCAGATACATCTTCATGTTGGTTGGGTTCTTTCCCGAAGGGTCAAATGGGGTCGTGAGCTCAGCCTTGAGGTTTTTGAGATATTTCACTTCCGCTTCACCCTTCACTTCCTTCAGTTGTTTCGACGACATCTTTTCCACGTCGAGCGTTTCCTCAGGAATGAGAATCTGACTGAAGAACTGAGTCTTGAACGCAAGCCATTTGAGGTTTTCGTCGAAATCTTCGCTATCCTTTTCCTTGTCGGTACCAGCCGAAGAGAGTTCGTCTGTGTCGTCTTCTGTGTCACGATATGTGATGGTGCTATAGCGGTTTTCGAAGGTATAGCCCTTTTCCTGCTGACGCATCTTTTCGTTCCACGAAATCATGAACTTGTCAGCCTTGGCTGGGAAGAAGCCCTTCAGTCCATTCGCTTGCACGTTCATGTTCACGAGGTAGGAGTTAGGAACGAGGGAATAGTTGATATCGATACTTCCACCGCCCACTGGCAACGACATGGTCACAGCATCCTTGCTCACTTCCTTTGGGGTGAAAAAGAATTCGTCGGAAATGATGTTGTCCTCCTTGCCTTCAAAGATGAACTGCATGTTCGATTCCTCAGCGTCGAAGAGAACCACGTTGCCTCCTTGCTGGTTTTTGTAAGTAGGGTCGAGTATTTCAGCACGCTGCAACTGTCCACCCTTGTTGGAGATGGTCAGTTTGAGCAATTCGTTCTGAATGACAGTGGTTCCTGCGCTACCTTGGCGTGCCTTGAAAAGGGCATTCGTAGAGTCGCTTAGTTCTGCCAGTTCTTTCTCTGCTTGCTTCTGGGCTTCGATTTTGGCTATACTGTCAGATTTTTGTTGAGCCAAAGCTTCGATAGCCTGTTGTTTCTTGATGGCTGCTGCGCGCTTCTCTGCGTCTTTGCTGTTGTACATCATGAAGCCCACAAACACGAGGGCAATGAGCAGCCATCCAATGAGGGTGTTTTTATCTTTCATTTTTAAGTTTTGATTATCTTTGTTACCTTAACAAAAAACACATTTGGGTACAAAGTTACGAAAAAACACTGACATAATAGCCATATTTTGAAGAATTAACGAAAAATTCATCCTTCATACAACCTTTTGCCCTATTCATACGTTTATATACTCGAAAGCAATCACGAAAACGTACAATGAACCGAGAATTATTCACCAAACTTGTCCGTAAAGAACTGTCCGGCTTGCGTCGCTTCCTATTGGCGGCATGCAGTGGCAATGGCGATGAGGCAGACGACGTGGCACAGGAGGCTCTGATGAAAGCATACGTGGCATCACCTACTTTCGAGGATGAGGCGGGTTTCTCGGCTTGGCTCTACAAGATTACCTGCAACTGCCTGATAGACCATCAGCGCAAACTGACTACACGTGGCGTCACCTTGGACATCGACAAGGCGAACGATGTAGCTGCAAGTTCACATACCGATGATGCCTTTCATTATCAGGACCTCTATCACGCCATCGATGGACTGGGGATGAGCGAACGAACGGCAGTGCTCCTCTTCTATATGGAGGACCGTTCCGTCAAGGAAATCGCCACCATGATGAACGTAGCTGAGGGTACAGTGAAAGCCTACCTCTCTCGTGGACGTGAACACTTGCGAAATAAATTAGTAAACAATCAATCCCGACAGATATGAAAGACCAAGAACTAAAAGACATATTTCATGCTTATCGCCCTAACTTGAGTGATGAGGATGCGTTTATGAAGAAGCTCTCGGAGCAAATGGATGCCGTGGACGAGAAGCAGCAAGCGAACATTGTTCCTTTGCATCGCAATTACCTGCCATGGGTGGTTGGCATAGCTGCAGCAATCGTTGCGGTAGTTTTGTTGGTGAAAGAGCCTGAAACGCCTACTGCCAAGCCTTGCGTTAATTCCAGCTTGGTAAAAAACGACGATAATAGATACTCCATGTTTTTCGACCACTCCACCTACGACGACATTGTCAACGAGATAGAAACAAGTGGAAGGCAGTTGGAGCAGGCTATCGCACAATTATAAACAAAGTAGAAAGACGTCTTGCTATATTCATACATTCTATTTCAAAATCAAAAAAACAATGAAAAAAGCATTATTCCTCATAGTATCGTGCAGCCTGATGGTTGCCTGTTCTTCCGAAAAGATAAGCCAGTCAGGAGACCCCATTGAGAACCTCGTTTCTTATCTGGATGGAAAAGACGCTAACATGACACACAAGCGTATTCATTACGAAGGTGGTGCCATCCTGAGGACGGAAACAGAGTATTACGATGTAGTTGCTAAGCCTGAAATTTTTAAGCCCGAAGAATTGACAGATGAACTGGTCAAGGACATGAAAGTACGGGCAGAGATTGTCGATTCCTGCCTTCGCGCTTTCCGTTGGGGAAGTGGCATAGCACGCCAATGTTATCACAAAGAGAGTCATCAACATCTCAAAGACACTGTCCTCTATGCCTTGGCGCTCGAAGGGATGGACGGCGAAAGAATAGAGCTGCAAGGCACTGGTAACAACGAATACATGTTCGCTGGTTATAAAGCTGCCAGAGCAGCAACCCTCAAAGTGAATACCAGTAAGACCTGTTCCGAATGGATGATGAAATACATCACTCGTGAAGAAACAAAAATCCATGAAGAACCCTTCAATATGCGTCCCCTCACCGATTTCATTAAACGGATGATGGAAAATATTGACAGCATCAAGGTGTATGAGACCTGTTACGAAGTGACCCATGAGGATTTTGGAGGAAATCCCTCACTCGTCGGAGAATGCTATCCCGATGAGGAGCACACCTATTGCGGCAAGACAACAGGTCATCTGTATGTGGTTCCCAAATCTTCTGCCAAAGACGTTCAGAACGCTTTGAAGTTTACTGTCGAAAACGATTATATTGGGCTGAATCCTCATCAGAAATTCTATATCGTTTCAACAGACAAAGAGCTTATCATAGGCAGTGGGGAAGAACGAGAGTATAGCAACTCCAACCCCTATAAGCACAAGGACTTATATAGCGCAATGTCTGTGGATGGGCATTTCTACATCCTCGTTCTCGACGAAACGATAGGTACCTTTGCCCTTCCTCGTTGCTGGAAACATATCATCCGCATCAAGGACCACAAGGAAGAACTCATTCCTGGTGCCCACAAGCCCAACAAGGATGGTTGGATAGACTGACAAATATTAGCAATCTTCCCCGTTTGCTTTGCAAGAGTAGCGGGGAAGATTCCGATATGAACTAAAGGCTAACTAATAGCCTTTTTCCTTGCCTTTAATTATGATTATAAATCTGTTTCATAGAGAATATTATCGAATGTGTGATAATAGGTTTTACATATTTCTTTTACACCATTTAAGGATATAATCGTAACTGTCTCCTTGGGGACCTTCAAAAGAGCACTTGTGTTTTTGACTTTTGGCTTCAACTATGAAAGAAATTACTTCCTCAGAACGATTATTATGGATTAATGCCATAATAAAATCTAATCTGTCGTTATCGAAAGATTTGACTCTGCTTTCATCAGGAAAGAAAGTATTAGCATCTGGATAATCCTTGAGGAATTGATGAACGTCTGATGATACTTTTTCAAATACTCCATTCCATATTTCCTCTAAAATATCTGCAGTATAACAATCTGAATTATTTACTATGACATCATATCTTGCAATTTCTTGAGAACTAATAGCAGCACAGCCCCATCCCCTTAGACTCATAGGTGGTTTCTTTTCATTCTCAAACATACCAGATATTTCCCACCACAAATCATCGAAGTAAAGGGGCTTAACTTCTAAAGATGCATCTTTGGGCTCCAGGTGTAGAAAACTGAAAAAGTAGTCCTTTTCAACTTTCCAATTAAGATAACCATTCTGTCGCCATCCGTATTTCTTAGCAACAGTTTTACGTGCTGCATCATCGATTTTTTGAAATTCTTTTCTTGTCATAATATCCAATTAATTATTTGTGTTATTCCAAGGATTCACGTTTGTCAATCGCCTTGTTCCTATCGTTCTTTTCGGTACAAAGGTATAAAAAGTTTTGGAATCCTGTTTTATTTCAGTAATAAAAGTGGTGGATATCGTTACCACTCATCACATCTCTGTGTAGTTTATCCCATGATGCAGCCGATATTCATCAAAGATAAAACAACCCAAAAGATGAACAAAACATGAGGGCATTATGGATTTTCAAAATGTGCCAAGTTTTTTTTAATCGTCACTTAATACTTTTTCACTTAGTTTTTTTCTGTATTCATCTGAATTTGTATAACTTTGCAGTCTGATTTGTAACTTAAAACCTTAGAAACAATATGAACAAACTAAGATTTGCTTTTGTTGTGATGGCATTGCTGATGGTAGTTGGTGTGAGCGCCAAAAAAAAGAAGTATGCCGAAATCAAGTATGAACAAACTTCAGTGGACCTTGGCACATTCTCGCAGGATACGCCTGTGCAGAAATGCACTTTCAAGTTCTACAATGTGGGTAATGATAAACTCTACATCAATTATGTACATACTTCCTGCGGTTGTACCGTAGCCGACTTCCCTAAGGACCCTATCTCTCCAGGTGGCTCAGGTGAAATCTCTGTCACTTATGATGGCACTAACAAGATGCCAGGGAAGTTCAGAAAGACCATTCAGGTATTTACGAACTGCAAGGACGAACTTTCACGCGTTTACATTCTTGGCAATATGTCGAATCTCACCAAGGAAGAATTGGCTAAGCAGCAGAAGGAAAGCGCAAAATCAGTTTCAACAACAAAATAAGTTGGAAACCTCAGATTGATTTGAAATCATTCTTATTACAATAGAAAGAGGGTGTGTCAAAAGTCAAATGACTTGAGTCACACCCTCGTTTTTTTGTTTTATAAAATAGAATCAATAGAGAAAATCTTACCAAAGATTGCCCCAATGAGCATCTTCATCACGAGCTTTCACATCGGCTACATCATCAACAGATCCAGCATGGCCAGTAGTACTTACAGTTCCACCTATGTTTTGTTTTGAAATATCAACGGGTTGACATATCAGCTCGTATCGAACTTCAATTTGTGTTTCTGGACTAATATAGTATTCTTTCATAACCATAACCACTTGTTAATTATTTAAAATAGACCTTTTTTCCATTAATGATATAAATACCATGCACATTAGGAGTATCTACCTTCTGACCCATCAGATTGAAAATCTCTCTTCCCTGTAAATCCTCACCAATCTGAACGTCAGTTATTTTATTCATAGAATCACCAAAATCGATATTCATCGACTTTACGCTTCCCTCATTAGTACCATCAATCATAATCACAGCACCGTAAGCTTTCCAACCTTTCGAAGTGTTTTCACCAGGCATGTAATAGAACACATTATTTTTGATGTACCAAGCATAAACAGGAATCTTTTGATTTTGATAAGTACCTGTAAATGTGGAAGGAAAATCAACGCCGCTATTTACTTCTACTTCAAGTGGAGCTGCGCTGGTATGATTAGTGTACGCTACATCTCTAAATGAAAATTCCCAACGGTTTGACCAAATGCCAGGCTTGATTAAATATGGAGTATCTGCATTCATCCCTGTATTTGTCACTTCTTGATCAAACATAATGCAAGAATTTTTGACACCTCCATATTGATATACTTGGGTTCCTGAACCAAACACTTGAGTCAGCAAAGTGCTACTAATAGGAAATGGCAAACAAATAGTGTAATATTTGTCATAGTTCATTTCTCGCGTATATACCGACTTTGTGTTATTGACTATACCCGTGTATTGAGGACGCTGTGTATCAGTAGGGCGAAGATAAATTACATATTCATCATCATCTGGATCTATGTCAGGAAAATCATTTTCATAGTTAAAAAACAAGCGCCAACCATAAGCTGCTTTATACTGATCTTCATATTCTTTCTCCACATGAAGTTTCCAATTTACATAATTATTAAATCTTCCATATTGAGTATTCCATCCAGAATTAGAGCTAAAAGCCTCTGCAGTTCCACCCAAAACAGCTGGAGTACCCAATGAGTATAAGTCAGTAAAAGAGGGATCACTTAAGAATACATCTTCAGCGATATTTTCAAGAGACCTTGGCAAAACAACATATTTTAATGACGACATATCTCCAAAAGCACCATGATCTATTGAAGTTACTCCTTCTGGGACATAGATACTAGTAATGCTACTACATCCCCAAAAAGCATCTTCGCCTATTGTTTTAAGATTATAACTCCAAGTCACACTTTTCAAGTTCGGAAAATCTTCAAAAGCATTTGCTGGTAAATGTTCAAGATTATGTGGCATTATAATCTTCTCTATTGTCGATTGAGTACCTCCATCAAAGTTGAAGACATCATCCGATACCAAAGTTGCCAGTCCCCAATCATATACTTTACAGGTTGTATTATCTTTTATATAAGTACGAAAATGACCAATATCTGCTTCCGTCCAATCGCCTCCTTTGACAGTGATTTTATTCTCTTCAATGCTATTGAGTACTACTGGAATAATAGGTCTATTAACATCCTGTGCATAAGTGTAGTTAAAATCAAAAGCACCCGTTTGTTTCATGTCTATCGTGATTTCATTCGAAACATCATCAACTTCAATGATAAGAGATACTTCTGTATGTGTATTATCAGTATAATACGTGTATGTTGTCGCTTTCACATCCAAAAAGTTCAGCAACAAAAAGAGAAAAGAAAGATAATAATTCTTCATAAATCTAAATCATTATTTAGTTAATATAAAATCAGAAGAAGCATAGCTTAAAAAAGATTTCAAAGCACCAGGACTAGATAGATTGATAGTATAGCCAGAATATGGTTCATCTGTATCTCCAATCTCCTGCGCATGCATACCAATCGAAACAGCAAAAAAAGCAAAAATGCTAAAAATACAATTTTTTTTCATAAAATACGACTCTTTAATATATAGACAAATAAAAAATACACAGTTAGTTTTATGTTGCAAAACTATAGAAAAATTATTAAATCATCACATTATTCTGTAAAAAAAATATTATTTATTACGTAAAAATTATTATTTATTACAAAACAAATATCATTTAGGTATTAAAAAAAGGCAATTATAAAGAACTTTACCCGAAAATCATTTCTAAGTATTTTAATACAAATTTTCAATTTGAATCAATTGAACAATCACTATTTGTTTGGTTAATTTAACAATTTGGTAAAGTTACCCGTTGGAGTTCCAGCGAGGGCTTGCTTTTGATGCAACGCTTAAGGGAAGAGTTTGCGACCTTTTAGTGGATTATCTGAACTTTTAGCTCGGCGCAAGCCAATCGCTTTAGAGGATTATCAGAGGCGCAAGTTTGGATTGACTGAACGGCTCCTTTGAATTCAACTAGTTGCCGAAGGCTCGTCATCGACTTGGCGAGCGCTCGGCGTTGCGATAACGAGGGCTCGCCGTGTTAACGTTGAGGGCTCGGCATTTGGCTTACGCCGAGCTGAAGGTTCAGTAAAATCAAAGAAATGATTCAGTGCAATCAAAGAACAGGTTCAGTACATTCAAAGGAAAACGTTATTACATTCAAAGGTAAGCGCCAGCAATGGAACAATTAGAGGAATTAGGAAGATTCCCGCAGCAATTGCAGAATGATTCTTAGTTCGTTGCGACCGATGTACTTGGGGAGACGGTCTTGGAGATAGTAGTCGCGCTCGGGCCAACCTTCGGTGTCGATGATGGCTTTTACCATTTGCATGTGGGAAGGGGGAATGATACGGCGTGCATCTACTCTTCCGTCCTCGAAGAAACGAGACAAATGGCTGTAGATGGTGTCGGGTGACAAATTGCGCAACTTGGCGATTTCCTGCACACTCATGCCTTGCTCATAGTAGCGAAGGGAGGCATCCCAGGTTTTTTCATTTTTCAGTTTGGTGGTGTTGCGCTTTGGCTTTTTCTTTTCCTCGGGCTGTTCGTCGAGTAGGGCGAATGCCTTGTCGCGGAGGTAAGTGCGTACAGAGAAACCATGTTTCACAGTCTTTTCGAGCGTGCCAATTTTAGTGCTGAGGTCCATCTTGAAAGGGTCGAAAGCATTGCCGTATTTCTTTTTCACAGCTTGATTGCCAATGGTGGGCGTATTTGCCAGTAGCGTGTCGAACGTGTGGAGTTGGTCGGCAAAATACTGTGAGCCTTTGATGATACGCTCTTGCAGCATGGCATTGTGTTGGTAGTCGGGGGAAGAATCGAGCAATTTTGTGTATTGCTCCTTGAATTTCATCGACACTTCGATGATGTTGGTCTTAAAAATCTCTGTAGCCTTTTTCCATTGCTCGTTGAGGCCAGGATTACTGCGGTAGAGGTCTTCCTCGTAGATTCTCAGCACATGGTTCATTTGCTCATAGTTGCGACGGAAATCAAAGAGTTCGTTGAGGAGGGTCTTGAAGTATTCATAGCGATTACTGCCCAACTGTTCGCTGGCATGTGTCGCTTCTTCCAATTCTTTGGAAATGAATTGGTTGACACTTTCATCTACGGCAAGCTTTCTGATATTGAGAGGACGAGAAAGCACCATACCCTCAAGGCTGCGACATCGACTCAGTGCCACATACACTTGTCCGTGTGCAAACGAATCGTTGATGTCGAGGATGGCGCGGTCGAAGGTGAGTCCCTGACTTTTGTGGATGGTGATAGCCCATGCCAAATGCAGAGGTATCTGCTTGAAGATGCCAATCACCTCTTCCTGTATTTCCTTGGTGGTCTCGTTGATGGTTACTTTCGTGTTTTCCCATGAAAGTTGACCTACTACGATGGTTTGTTGGTCCTCAGGACATTTCACCATGATTCCTTCGTCGGAGAATCCCACGATACGTCCAATCTTGCCGTTGTAGAACGCATGGTCGGCGGAAGGGTCGTTCTTGATAAACATCACTTGAGCACCTATTTTCAGCGTGAGGTCTTTGTCGGCAGGGTAGGAGTTTTCAGGAAACTCACCCGTCACTTCGCAGACAAAATGACGCTCTGTGCGGTTGATTGCTTCCAATTTCTGCTCGTTGTAGCGTTGAGCCATGTTGTTATGGGTGGTGAGGCGGATATATCCCTCTTCCTCTGAGGGTTCGAAGTTAGCAATATAACGGGAGTTGAGTGCACTGATGGTGGCTGCATCCAGATTGCCTTCACGCACATTGGCAAGGAGTTGGATGAATCGCTCGTCGCTTTGGCGATAGATGTGTTTCAGTTCGATGGTAACGTATGAAATCTGTTGCAAAGCCTTGCTGCTGAAGAAATAAGGTGTGTCGTAATAATCCTTCAGCATAGCCCATTCCTTTTCCACGGCTACGGGCGCAAGTTGTTGTAAATCACCGATGAGGAGCAGTTGCACACCACCGAAGGGTTGGGTGCGGTCCTTGTAGGTGCGAAGCACATTATCGATGGCATCAAGTAAGTCGGCACGCACCATACTGATTTCGTCGATAACGAGCAAATCAAGCGTTCGAAGGATATTCTTTTTCTCCTTGCTAAATTGATAGTAACTACGTCCCTCAGGTCGTTGCATTCCAGGCAAATGCACACCGATGGAGAGTTGAAAAAAGGAGTGAATCGTTACGCCCTGTGCGTTGATGGCAGCCACTCCTGTTGGTGCCACCACAACCATGCGCTTGGGGGACAGTTCACGAATCTTCTTAAGAAAAGTGGTTTTGCCTGTTCCTGCTTTACCGGTGAGGAAAACACTCACGTGTGTGCCTTCGATGTATTGCCAGGCAAGATTCATTTCCTTGTTATGTTGTTTTGCTTCAATCATACATTGTTTTGCTCTTTTATGCTGCAAATTTACTAATAATCAATGAAAAATGATTATCTTTGCCCATGAAAATTATTAACTATCAATTGTATGAGAAAGAACCTTTTTTTATTAGTATTGGCATTTTTATGTCTTATCGTTCCAAATGCTTTGGCTCAGGACAAGACTTTTGACTTAGTAGTAGCACAAGATGGTAGCGGTGATTTCCGCACGGTGCAGGAAGCCATCAGTGCTGTGCCCGACATGCGCAAGAAATTTCGCACGACCATTCTGATTAAGGCGGGTACTTACAAGGAAAAAATAGTGATTGCCGAGAGTAAGCAGGCTGTGTCGCTCATCGGAGAGGGTGATGTGGTGCTCACTTATGACGACTATGCATCGAAGCACAATCGTTTTGGCGAGGAAATGGGTACGTCGGGCTCAGCCTCCATTTATATATATGGCGATGACTTCTATGCCGAGAATATCACTTTTGAAAATTCTGCAGGACCTGTGGGTCAGGCTGTGGCGGCTTTTGTGAACGGCGATAGGGCGATGTTCAAGAACTGCCGTTTCAAGGGGCATCAGGACACGCTCTATACTTACGGAAAGACCTCTCGACAGTATTATGAGAATTGCTATATTGAAGGTACTGTGGATTTCATCTTCGGATGGTCGGAAGCAGTGTTCAACCGATGCACGATTTGCAGCATTGGTAAGGGCTATCTCACCGCTCCATCTACGGATGAAGGTCGTCCTTATGGCTATATCTTCTATGACTGCGATTTGGTGGCGAAGGAAGGTGTGACGGATGTCTATCTTTCTCGTCCTTGGCGACCATACGGACAAGCAGTATATATTCGCTGCAACATGGGTAGCCATATCAAACCTGAAGGTTGGCACAACTGGGGTAGTAAGGATAAGGAGAAAACTGCTTACTATGCTGAATATCAAAGCAAAGGACCTGGTGGAGATACAAGCAAACGTGCTGCTTTCGGTCATGTGCTGACAGATATTTCAAACTACGATATTCAGAAGGTGTTAGCAGGCTCTGATGGTTGGAATCCTTCAGTGGAAGGTAATGCCTTGCTTACCATTAAACGATAAACAGGGAAAAAGAAAGCCTCACCCCCGACCCCTCTCCAAAGGGAGAGGGGAGTAGAATGAAAGCCTTTGAACTTTGACCAAAAATGAATAAATTAATGACAAAAACATTTTTCTGTTTGGCTCTATTCCTCTGCTCTCTTTCTTTGAATGCACAAAATAAAGAGAAGGTGCAGAAACGGGAGAACTATGAGTTCTACAAAAACATGCCGGTTTATGCTGAGAAGTTGATTGCTGATTTGGACTATCCTTTGGCATGGGGAAACAGTAAAATCAAAAACTTCAAGAAGTGGAAGAAAGTGGCAAGGGAGAAGGTTTTTGAATGTATGCTCACTCCTCCACCTCCAGCCAAAGGAGGATATCAGATGAAAGTTTTGGCAGAAGAACAGAGGGATGGCTATAAGGCTCAGAAAATAGAGATTCAACTTTCCGAGTACTATCCTGTGAGGGCTTTGCTACTGATTCCTGATGGGGAAGGTCCCTTTCCTGCAGTGAATGCTTTGCACGACCACGGTGCACATCTTTTCATTGGTAAGGAAAAGATGATTCGTCCGTTTTCAGAGAGTGCAGAAGTGGTGGAAGATGCTGATGCTTGGGCGGCGAATCTGTATGATGGGCAATACGTAGGCGACTATCTTGCAAAGAATGGTTATGTAGTTTTCTCTGCCGATGCTCCCATGTGGGGTGAACGAGGAAGGGCTGAAGGGGTAAGCCGAACGCACTACGATATGATTGCGGGAAACATGATGATGTATGGCGTGGACCTTTCGGCTTACATGACATACGACGACATCAGTGGAACGGAATTCTTGGCGACGCTGCCCTGTGTGGATGCAGAGCGAATAGGGTGCATGGGTTGCTCGATGGGTGCTTACCGAGCTTGGATGCTCTCCGCTTTGAGCGACAGAATCAAAGTGGGAGCAGCAGTGTGTTGGATGGTGACATCCGATGTGCAACTCACCACCAGGTATGGTCGCAGTGAGAACGGTGGTTTTGCGAATTGCATCCCTGGTTTGCGTCGTTGGCTCGATTATCCTCACATCGCTTCTTTGGCATGTCCTAAACCGATGCTTTTCATTAACGGAAAGCAAGACAAACTTTTCCCTGTTCCTGGAGTGGAAAAGGCTTTTGGTGTGATGCATGAAGTGTGGAAAAGTCAGGGAGCAGATGACAAACTCGACACAGAACTATGGGACATTCCGCATAGCTGCGGAGTGGAAGCACAAAAGAAGGTGCTGGAGTTTTTCAAGAAAAACCTATAGGAATAAAATGAAGAATGAAGAATGTAGAATGAAGAATGCATTTTACCAAGCCCATAAGATGAGTAATTTTCATTCTTCATTCTTTATTCTTCATTCTTCATTCAGAGCGAAGCGACTGTTCTTCATTTCCTAAACAGTTTGTCAATTAAGTCTTGTCGATGGAGTCGTCGTAGTTCGTTGATAATCTTTTGGCGTTCGGCTGGTTTGTACCAAAAGAAGAATTGACGCTGAGCCAGCTTGTCTTTTGGCGATTTTGCAGAAAAGACAGGTTGTAGTGTGTAAGGGTGAAAACCAGTGTACCAACATTCTGTGCTCACCGTCATAGGCGTAGGGGTGAAGTCCTGCACTTGCTCCAGTTTGAAATCCAAGTTCTTTGTGATGACAGCCAATTCTGCCATGTCCTCCTCCGTGCAACCGGGGTGACTGCTGATGAAGTAAGGGATGAGTTGTTGGTTGAGGTGCTGCTCCTTGTTGATTTTGTCGAAAATGCGTTTGAAGTCGTAAAAGAGTCGGAAGGATGGTTTTCGCATAAGACTGAGCACACGGTCGGAAGTGTGTTCTGGAGCAATCTTCAAGCGTCCACTCACATGCTTCACAATCAGTTCGCGGGTGTATTCAGCATTGGTTCGGTTTATCTTTTCGTTGCCTGTGTCGTGCAACAGCAAATCGTAGCGCACACCGCTACCAATAAAACTCTTCTTGATGCCAGGGAGGGCATCCACCGAGCGATAGATGTCGAGCAATTGACCATGGTCTGTATTCAGATTCTTGCACACATTCGGATGAATGCAAGAAGGACGTTTGCACTTATGACAGATGTTGAGGTCTTTGCCATGCATGGCATACATGTTGGCACTGGGTCCTCCCAAATCGCTCAAATACCCCTTGAAATCAGGCATTTGAATGATGGCATTCACTTCTTTTAGAATACTTTCCTTACTGCGTGAAGTGATGAATTTGCCTTGATGGGCAGAAATGGTGCAGAAAGCACAACCTCCAAAACATCCTCGATGCAGACAGACCGAGAACTTAATCATTTCGTAGGCAGGAATGCGCTTTCCCTTGTATTTGGGATGAGGCAAACGTGTGTAAGGAAGGTCGAAGGAGAGGTCAAGCTCATCCTGAGTCATGGGTTGATAAGGAGGAAAGACCACGGCATACTGATTCCCCACCTTTTGCACGATACGTTGTGCTTCGTATTTGTTCGATTCCTCCTCGATGTGTCTGAAATTCTCTGCTTGAAACAGTTTGTTCTTAAGACATTCCTCATGCGAATGAAGAACGATGTCGTCGGCTTTGATGCCTCCAGGAATTTCTTTTTCCGATAGCAAAAGCACCGTTTGCCGCTGAGGAAAACGAAGCATGAGATTGCGGAAAATTTGGCTACTGATATGTTCTAAGTTCTGATGGTTCAGTTCATCCGTAAGCAAACGCACCAGAGAGGTCATGGGTTTCTCACCCATTCCATATACTAATAGGTCCGCTCCACAATCGCAGAGGATGCAGCGTTTCAGCGAGTCACTCCAGTAGTCGTAGTGGGTAAGTCGTCGCAAGGATGCTTCGATACCACCTACCACAACGGGTGTGTCAGGAAAGAGTTGCTTGAGAATTTTCGTATAGACGATGGTGGGGTATTCAGGACGCATGTCGTGTCTGCCATCGGGAGAATAGGCATCTTCCGAGCGAAGCCTACGCGCTGCCGTGTATTTGTTCACCATCGAATCCATGCATCCAGGAGCAATGCCGAAGAAAAGGCGAGGACGTCCCAGTTTCTTGAAATCTCTGAAATCGCCATGCCAATCGGGTTGAGGCACAATAGCAACACGAAGTCCCTCCAATTCCAACAATCGTCCTATCACTGCTGCCGCGAAGGAAGGATGATCCACATAGGCATCCCCACTGAACAAAATCACGTCCAGTGCATCCCAGCCCCTCAGTTCCATTTCCTTTTTGGTGGTAGGGAGCCAGTCAGTGAGTTGATGACGATGTGGGTTGTCCATTGTCTTATGATAGGAAAAAACAATACTTTACTCTTCCTTTTGTTCGCTCCAGCTCAAATAGAGCATGATGAGCTCGCGGAGGCCATACACTTTCATGTTGTCGTGGTAAAGCACTTCGTAGCAAAGTTTGATGAGGTCCTTGCAATCATCGTTTTGCATCACGAAACTGCGCACATTCTGTTTCAGTTTCTCCAGCGTGCTTTCATCCACAATTCCATTACTCGCCACAAGCCCATCAAGCAAGGCATATTTCTCGATGGTTTGCAGGTTTTCTTCCGACACATCGATGTGGCGGGTGCCAGAGTTGTTAGTTTGAATTTTATACATGGTGATTATCAGTTAGTTGAGTGGTATCAATTATTTAGGAAAAGATGTTGGTGAAACATTCCTGCATCATCTGCACAGGAAGTTCACCACAGCTTCCATCAATCGATTGCGGCTTCTTGCATCCGTGATGCTCTCGAGCGGAAAACCAAAAGTGATGGCTTTGTAATCCGAACCGTCGTAAGCCACAGCGGCAGGAAGACCATTGGAGTAGGCGAGCATCGCAAAAGCACCACCAGTGGGGTTGATAGCTTCTGGCTGAGGCACCGCATAGCTTTGGTCATTCAGTTCACGATAAATGCCGAAGTTCAGTCCCGAACCAGACACCTGATTCACGCTCTTCGAATTGACTGTACTATAGAGTGTTGCCTTGAGGGCAGGGCATTGCAAACCGTTCTTGTAAAGGTTTGCACCGCTCACAAACACGCGTCCTCCTTCGTGACAGAAATTATTGATGATCTTGGCGGTCATGCTGTTGAAATTCTTCTGCACACCGTAAATCACATCAAGCATCTTGAAATTGCCAAAATCATGTTTTTGGTTCAAGAAAGCTGATTCACTGCAAGAGATGAACGAGTGCTTGCCCGTGAGTTGTATGCCTTTTCCGTGCAGGAAAACGTAGTCGAAGGTGTTGCCCATCACCACCTTTCCTTCCAACTCCGAACCGCTATATCCCAGTCCTGTGGTGGATTCCGAACCGATATTAGCTCTATCGAAACCAATCTGACGGCCACAGAATCCTGCGTAAGCACCGTAAGGCACACCTGGGTCGGTATCCAGGTCGAAGCCCTGACGTGTTTCGGTATTGATGACGGCTGGTCCTGAAAGACGAGTGAAAGCGTTGACTATCAGCACAGTTCCTTCGTTTCTCGATGCATTGCACACAGAGAGTGTTTCAGAAGGGAAACTCTTTCCACCCTTGTTCAGGGCACATACTCTGAACGAATAAATCTTATCCTTCACGAGTTTCATGGTGAATGAATTGCCATGCACCACTCGTCCGTTGTCGAAATCGTCGTAACCTTCTCGCATATAAACCACATAGCCTGTGGCATTGGCTGTTGGTTCGAGTGGGTCGCGCTGAGCTTCCCAAGAGAGTGTGGCCTCGCTCTTGTTTTCATTGAGCGTAATGGCAAAATCCTTCACAGGCAGAGGTTGAATCACATAGTTGCGGTTGTGCATCTCCGCCAGATATTTCACTACGGTCTTATACACCGAGCGACTGAGGTCGAACTTAAACTGAGGGTCATAGCCCAAACGCATATCTGCAAAGTTCTGGTGCGAAAGCATTTCGAGAATCACCGATGGCACTTGAGGCATACGAGTCTCGCCATAATTCCTGTTCCAGAGCTTTCGAACTTGCCATTTGTACTGCTTCAAATCCGTGTTCAGATTGGCAAGCAGCATATTGCAAAGGTCGCGACTTACATAGCGATCCACTCCGGCATCGGTCTTGCCTCCGAAGAAATCGGTGGAGCAAATCGAGAGCGAACCCACAAAAGTGTCGTCGGCAAAATAGCCTGCATCCGTGTGGAAAGCCATCGACAATTCAATAGGAACCTTGCGTCCCCTGCTGTTAGGCATATACATCGAACCACCACTCAGCTCGTTCGTGGAAAGAGGACGACTGTTGATGTCGCTGTTGTAGTCATTCTCAGTGGCATATTTGTCGCACACGCTGTCGGGCATACCCGCCCATTGCGTACTGTAGCGAGCTGCTTCTGCCCATCGAGGCAAACCGCTGGTCGTGCCTCCCGAGTTTCTCAAACTGCCACGAGCGATATTGCCCATACCGCCACCGAATCGCACGGCATCAGCAGAAACGATTCCGTTGTGCTTGCTCACGTTCGACAGCACCACCATGCCATAGTCGTGCTCTCCTGGGTCGAACTCGAATGTGCCGAGATACACCCATGTGCTGCCACCCATTTGTTGGTTCACGCTGAATTCCGTGATGCCTCCCTTGTGGAAAACTGTGTAGCGGGCATCCTTCACGGAGTTCTCAAAACTCTGATACGACACATAGACCGCATATCGTCCCTCCTCAGGTATATTAGGCACCCATTGTGCAATCGTTGCATTGCGTTCCGAACTCACGCTTTGCACGTAGCGGGCAGTGCCATGAGTAAAGGGATTCTCTCCTGCATAATACACATTCTTGATACGGGCAAATCCATAAGGCTCACTGGTATGCCATTTGTACTTTGCCCGACGATAAGCCACGTCCTCCAAATAGAGTCCTTCTCGCTTGGGAGCATCATTATCCACAATCACCTCATGCCGCTGCCAATCCCTTTCGCGTGGCGTATAAACCGTTGCACCAGCATTCTCCAGCATTGGGATGATAAAAGGAATGACGAAAGTCTGGCTGAACAAATCCTCGGTGGTGCAATAGAGGCGTGGACGTTGCCATTCCCACACGCCTTTATTTTCCCTATAAATCTTTCCATGACTTTGCCAAAGCGAGATGTGAGTGCCATCCAGTCCGTCCTGAATAGAGTAGGGGCGCGACAGGTTCTTCACCCACGCTTCGTCCTTGCTCTCATATTCCCACCGTCTCGACTTGTCCTTTTTCCCATGTCGCATGGCATTCGGAATCAGTTCCTCGATAGCATGTTGGTCCGTCACGATGGTCAGTTTATAGTTCTTATATTTTTTAGGCAGCAATTCCTTGAAATTGCGGTAAATCTGATTCACCGCCTCCTCCGTGAAAAACTGTTCACCAAATCCTCCACCGCAAGTCAATCGGATACTCTTGTTGTCGTCGTTCACGCTACATGATTCCAATGTGGAAGTCGGATTCAGTCTCGCATCCGCTCTTGCATAGGTCTTCAGATAATCCGAGAATATCTTCTGCAAATCCTGTGCAAAAGCATTCGGCATCATCCCAGCCAACAATATATAAATAATGAGTCTTTTCATTTTGTCGTGTAAAATTTTGCGTTTAAAGTTTAACGTTTAACGTTTAACGAAGTTAGAAGAAACGTGAAGCGAGGAGCGTGAAGCGTGAAGCGAGGAACGTGAAGCGAGGAGTGTGAAGCGTGAAGCGAGGAGTGTGAAGCGTGAAGTGAGGAGCGTGAAGCGATTCCATCCGGATGGCATTTTTCACTTTTCATTTTTCACTTTTCATTTTTCCCTTTTCCCTTTTCCCTCTTCATTCTACTCCCCTCCCCCTCGGGGGAGCTGGAGGGGGGCTTTTATTTATTCCCCAAATACTTCACCTTATTATATCCCACCAGATGGTCGTATCTATCTCCGAAAGGACGGTGGTAGATATACACCCCATATTCGTTTTCCGTCTGATAGAAATTGCCCTCGCAAGCAGCCGTCTGTCCCACGCTTTCACCATCTGGCACAAACAAATACTGATAGTTATATGACCCCTGTTTCAATGGCAGCGTGATTTCATACTCATGCTCCATGAGGTTATATTCCATCTTGTATTCATCCACCAGTCGTCCGTTGGTCAAATCCCCGTGCAAATAGAGGTTTCCTCCAGGGATTTGCGGAATGGCAAGCCGAAAATGCGTGATGTAGTACTCACTTTCCGATTCGCTATCTACATCGTTGGCATTCCTCACGTAATACCTGCCGTTCTGGTCCTTGTCGAAGATATAGTTCACGCGCTGCTCATCCGTCATCACGAAAGCATGATAATAAGGGTCTTCATATCGCATCGCATCGATACGCATGGTGGGCACATGGTCGTCCAGCACTTCGAAGCGTCGGTATTCGTTGCCCGCAGGAAAAATCAAGTTCCGATTATGATTGAAAACCAGCGTGTTGGTCTTCAGATACGTAGGCTTTAAGCCCTCCACGTGGTTGTCCCAACGTCGGTTCTGCACCACCACAGGCAATAGTTCCGTTTCGGGATGCATCACCGTATAGGTGGAATAGTTCACGTCGAACGACACCTGTTGGTGACTGTTGTAAGTGTCTATGTCCGTATTGCTCGACACACTGATTTCGATGCCCACTCGTGGTTCCAAGACCGAGAAGCAAGCCTGTGCCACTGGCTCGTCGTCCCCATCCTCAAAGATTTGCAGCTTGTAGTTGCCACTCACTTTCAGTTTCACGTCGTCGTTCGGAATCTTCAGCGAATAGTGGTTATAGAGCATGGCAGTACTCGTCGAAGGAGTGTAGTCCTCAATTCTCATGCCATTGAATCCGTCCATGTAGTCGCTTTCCATCAGTTCCGATTGTTCCCAGTCGGCATTGCAATGGGTGATGGTGTAGGTGTATCTCACATACGTGTGCTGCAAATCGTCGAAACTGATTTCCACCCAGTTCCTCCCACCTAAGTTCACCACGGGCTCAGAATCCCACGCACCGTTCACTTCCACCCTCAGCGACTTCAGATTATCGATATACACACCGCTTTCTTGCGCCAACGCAGATGTTGTCCAAGCAAACAGAAGTGCAAATATGGAGAGAATTTTCATCATAATAATCCAAATAACATTTAAAATCGTACAAATTTAGAATATTATTTTTTATTATTCAAGAAAAAAATGTAATTTCGCATCGTAAACATGATGAAATGTGTTGTGTTTACTCAAAATAGAATGAGCATTATATATTTTTCATTTAACTAAAAATTATAACTATCGCGAAAATGAAAGCACTCAATTCACGCACTGCGCCTAAGAGCCATGCACCCGAGAGAATCATTCAGTTTGGTGAAGGTAACTTCCTTCGTTGTTTCGTTGACTGGATCATCTACAACATGAACCAGAAGACTGACTTCAACTCATCCGTAGTTGTTGTTCAGCCTATCGAGCGTGGTATGGTTGACTGGCTCAACGCACAGGACTGCCTCTACCATGTCAATCTCCAGGGCCGTCTCAATGGCGAGAAGGTGAACTCCCTCACCCGCATCGACTGCATCAGCCGTGCGCTCAATCCTTACACTCAGAACTCCGCATTCCTCGCTTTGGCTGACCAGCCAGAGATTCGTTTCGTGATTTCCAACACCACTGAGGCAGGCATCGCTTTCGACCCTGCTTGCAAACTCTCCGATGCTCCTGCATCCAGCTATCCAGGCAAGCTCGTTCAGCTGCTCTATCGTCGCTTCAAGACTTTCAAGGGCGATAAGACCAAGGGTCTCATCATCATGCCTTGCGAGCTCATCTTCCTCAATGGACACCACCTCAAGGAGTGCATCTATCAGTACATCGAACTTTGGAAGGACGACTTCGGCAAGGACTATGCAAAGTTCAAGGAGTGGTTCACCAAGTACAACTACGTTTGCGCAACACTCGTTGACCGCATCGTTCCTGGATTCCCTCGCAAGGAAATCGCAGAGATTCAGAAGAAGGTTTGCTATGCCGACAACCTCGTCGTGCAGGGCGAAATCTTCCACCTCTGGGTGATCGAGAAGCCAGAGAACATGTCGATTGCTACGCTTCGCAAGGAATTCCCTGCAGAGAAGGCAGGTCTCCACGTGCTCATCGCTCCAAGCGAGAAGCCTTACCACGAGCGCAAGGTGACTCTCCTCAATGGTCCTCACACCGTTCTTTCTCCTGTCACTTACCTCTCAGGCGTCAACATCGTTCGCGATGCTTGCAACCACCCTGTTCTTGGCAAGTACATCCGCAAGGTACAGTTCGAAGAGTTGATGGAAACACTCAACCTCCCAATGGAAGAACTCCGCAAGTTCGCTTCCGACGTGCTCGAGCGTTTCAACAACCCTTACGTTGACCATCAGGTGACGAGCATCATGCTCAACTCCTTCCCTAAGTACGAAACACGCGACCTCCCAGGCGTGAAGGTATATCTCGAGCGCAAGGGCGAACTCCCTAAGGGACTCGTGTTCGGTCTCGCAGCCATCATCACCTACTACAAGGGTGGTACTCGTGCCGACGGTGCTCCAATCGAGCCAAACGATGCTCCTGAAATCATGCAGCTTCTCAAGGACCTCTGGGCTACTGGCGACACGCAGCGCGTAGCTGAAGGCGTTCTTGCTGCCGAGAACATCTGGAAGGAAAACCTCAACCAGACCGTTCCAGGTCTCACCGCACTCGTGAAGGAATACCTCGACCTCATTCAGGAGAAAGGTATGCTCGAAGCCGTTAAGACTATTTTGTAAGCAAACAAGCCCCCCACCAGCTCCCCCGAGGGGGAGAGAGAAGAGAGAAGTGAAAAGTGAAGAGAGAAAAGTGAAAAATGCCTTCCGGATGGAATCGCTTCACGCTCCACGCTTCACGCTTCACTTCTCACTTCTCACTTCTCACTTCTCACTTTTCACTTTCCCCTTTCCCCCTTGGGGAGGTCGGGAGGGCTCCCATTACCCCCATTAAACCCATAAATCCCATTAACCCCAAAAAACCCATAATATCCCCCATCATGAAAAAATTCATGGACGAAAACTTCCTCTTGCAGAGCGAAACTGCAGAGAAGTTATACCACGAACATGCGGCTAAGATGCCGATTATCGACTACCACTGCCACCTCATCCCTCAGCAGGTAGCAGAAGACAAGCATTTCTCCTCCATCACAGAGGTATGGCTCGGCGGCGACCACTACAAGTGGCGTGCCATGCGTTCCAACGGTGTGCCTGAGCGTTTCTGCACAGGCAAGGACACCACCGATTGGGAGAAGTTCGAGAAGTGGGCAGAAACCGTGCCTTACACTTTCCGCAACCCACTCTACCACTGGACTCACCTCGAGCTCAAAACCGCTTTCGGCATCGACAAGATTCTCAATCCTAAGACAGCGCGTGAAATCTACGACGAGGCAAACGAGAAGATCAAGAACGACCCATCGCTCTCTGCTCGCGGACTCATGCTGAAATACAATGTAGAGACTGTTTGTACTACCGACGACCCAGTTGACTCTCTCGAGTACCACATCAAGACACGCGAGTCAGGCTTCAAGGTGAAGATGCTCCCTACATGGCGTCCCGACAAGGCAATGGCAGTGGAAGTACCAGCAAACTTCCGTGCATACGTTGAGAAGCTCGCTGAAGTGAGCGGCGTGACCATCAGCAAGTTCCAGGACATGCTCGACGCACTCCAGAAGCGTCACGACTTCTTCGCAGAGCAGGGTTGTAAGCTCTCCGACCACGGCATCGAGGAATTCTATGCAGAGGACTACACCGACGCAGAAATCAATGCCATCTTCGACAAGGTCTATGCAGGCAACGAACTCACACGCGAGGAAATCCTCAAGTTCAAGTCATGCATGATGATTAAGTTTGCCGAGATGGACTACGAGACCTCTTGGGCACAGCAGTTCCACTATGGAGCTATCCGCGACAACAACACCAAGATGTTCAACCTCCTCGGTCCTGACACAGGTTTCGACTCCATCGGACAGTTCACCACAGCCAAGGCGATGTCGAAGTTCCTCAACAAGCTCACCATGGAAGGCAAGCTCACCAAGACCATCCTCTACTGCCTCAATCCATCCGACAACGAAGTCATTGCCACCATGCTCGGTAACTTCCAGGACGGCACCATCCCAGGCAAGATTCAGTTCGGTTCAGGTTGGTGGTTCCTCGATCAGAAGGACGGTATGCAGAAGCAGATGAACAGCCTCTCCCTCCTCGGACTCCTCAGTCGTTTCGTAGGTATGCTCACCGACTCCCGCTCGTTCCTCTCTTATCCTCGCCACGAGTATTTCCGCCGCATCATGTGTAACCTCATCGCAACCGATGTGGAGAACGGCGAAATCCCTTACGAAGAGTGGGACCGTCTCTGCCAGATGGTGGAAGACATCTCTTACTACAACGCCAAGAACTACTTCCAGTTCTAATCTCCCTCGGGAAAGTCCCCACGGGAAAGTCCTCTCGGGAAAGTCCCCTCGGGAAAGTCCTCACGGGAAAGTCCCCACGGGAAAGTCCTCACGGTAAAGTCCCCACGGAGAAAGCGGTATCTTTCCGCATCATCATACGAAAGCCACGGAGCACAGCGCTTCGTGGCTTTCTTCGTGCTCGTGAAGCAACTATTGAAAAAACTCACCACAAACGTTTGCTATCTTTCAAAAAATAATTACCTTTGCAGCGAAGAAATCTAATCAACATTATTTAATTTATTCCAAAGAAGTATGAAAAAGTTTTTATTGGTGGCATTTGTCGCCTTGATGGCTTCAACAAATGCTAAAGCACAGTCCCATTTGTATGAAACTACTGACGAGGTGTCTATCGCTTATGGTGCTGGCTCCTGCTTGCAGATAATTGACGACATCTTGACAGTCTTCACCCTCCCCTCTCATGACGAATACGAAAGCAAACGCTTCATTGGTCCTCTCTCCGTGGAGTATTTCCATCACTTCAGCAAGGTCGTGAGCGTTGGTGCCGTTCTCTCTTACTCTCACAGTCATCGCAAGGTGGTTTCATCTTCCAATCCTTCTCCTACGGTAAAGATGGACATCTATTATCTCACCCTGTTGCCTGCCGTGAAGTTCGACTGGAAACGCGCGGAAAGCTATGGTCTCTATTCCAAACTGGCTGCTGGTATGAGCCTTGCAATGGGTAAGTTTGACTCCGACAAAGCTAATGGCACTGCTTTCAACTTCCAAGTCTCTTTGATTGGTGCGGAGTTTGGTGGTACTCAATGGAGAGGCTTTGGTGAATTAGGTTTTGGTGAACAGGGTATCATTTGTGCGGGAATTCGACATAAGTTTTAAGGCCTCACCCCCAGCCCCTCTCCAAAGGGCGAGGGGAGTAGAATGAAGGCCTCACCCCCGACCCCTCTCCAAAGGGCGAGGGGAGTAGAATGAAAAAGCCTCACCCCCAGCCCCTCTCCGAAGGGCGAGGGGAGTAGAATGAAATATACTAACTTATTTTTCTTTGTTTCATAAAAAAGCGTGTTGGAATCTACTCCAGCACGCTTCTTTCTTTTCTGTTTTTCCGTTCTTTTTGGCTACGCCGAGCTAAAGGTTCCGTTTTTTCCGTTGTTCCTTTAAATCCTTGATAAGGCACTTTGTGCAAGTTTCAGGTTTCAAGTTTCAGGTTTCAAGTTTCAGGTTTCAAGTTTCAGGTTTCAAGTTTCAGGTTTCAGGTTTCAGGTTTCAAGTTTCAGGTTTCAAGTTTCAGGTTTCAAGTTTCAGGTTTCAAGTTTTCAGAAATCCTATAAATCCTTTAAATCCTTGATAAGGCACTTCGTGCAACCCTGAAGCCTGAAACGGTGCTTTGTGCCCTGAAACTATCTGCTTTGCAGGATGCAAGTGGCGGATTTCAGACCGTCGGATGTGCATGTGAGGGAGATGCTGCCTGCATCGTGGGTGGTCTGCACGAGGATTTGGGCGTAGCCGTTGAAGGCGGGAACGGAGAAGGACTGGCAATTGAGTTGGTCGGGATGGTCGGCACCATGCCACGACGGGTCGCCATTGCCTACTCCGAGGATGCGGGCTGGACCCTCCAAACGGATTTGGATGGTGTTGCAGGCATCGGGCACAAGGCGGCTTTTTTGGTCGTAAAGACTGACGCTGACAACTGCCACGTCGCGATTGTCGGCAGTGAGGGTAGGGCGGTCGGCAGTGAGTTGGATGCGTGCTGCCTCGCCTGTGGTTTCGAGCTTCTCCGTGAGTAGCTTGCGCCCGTTCTTATAACCGATTGCTTTCACGCGCCCAGCCTGATAGACGGTGTGCCAAGTGAGGTGTCCGTTCTGTGGCATCGACTGCTTGCCGAGGGAACGACCGTTGACGATGAGTTCCACTTCGTCGCAGTTGCTATATGCCCAGAGGCTGATGCTGTCGCCTTCGTGACCTTTCAGGTTCCAGTGGGGGAAGATGTGGAGCACGGGCTCGTCGGTCCACCACGATTTCAAGTACCATGCTTCGTCCTTGGGGAATCCGCAGTAGTCGAGGATGCCGAATTCGGACACGACGGCTGGATAACTGAGTGGATTGGGTTCGCCGCGATAGTCGAAGCCTGTCCAATAGAAGATGCCTGCTGCCCAGTCGTGGTCGGCATAGAAGCGCCAACCGTTCTCGATGATGTTTTCACCCGCTCCTTCTTTCTTGTCGAAATTCATGGAACGCATGCGCCCAGGAACGAGTGGGTCGTTGAAGTAGATGCCTCGTGTGCCACACCCCGTGGTTTCCTCGGTGCCAACGATTTTCCATTCGGGATGCTCCTTCCGACGGTTCATGACATTGTTCTGAAGGATGTAGTTGTAGCCCACCACGTCGAGTCCCTTGATGAGCTCCGATCCTCCTGCATTGGCAATGGTGGAAGAGCGGGTAGGGTCGAGCAGACGGGTGTAGGCACGCATGGCTTGTGCCACACGGATGCCTTGTATGTTGTTTTCCAATCCCCATTCTTCGTTGCCGTCGCTCCAGAGGATGACGGAAGGATGGTTGCGGTCGCGCTTGATCAAGGTTTCGAGCAGACGGAGGTGCTCGGTGTTGATACCCGTCAGACGGTTTTCGTCGATGACCAGGATGCCCTCGCGGTCGCAGACATCGAGCAGGGCTGGAGTGGCAGGGTTGTGGGAAGCACGATAGGCATTGCAACCGATTGCCTTGAGTTGACGGATGCGCCATGCCTGAAGGGCATCGGGGATGGCACTACCCACGCCTGCATGGTCTTGATGGAGGTTCACGCCTTTGAGTTTGAGGGGTTTGCCATTGAGGAGGAATCCACGGTCGGCAGTGAATGCCACGCTACGCAATCCGATGGTGGTTTCGTAACTATCCACGACGGTGCCTCCCACGCTGACGAGCGTTTCCACCTTATATAAGTATGGGTCGGTGGTGCTCCAGAGATGAGGATGCTGCACGCGGATGCTTTGCTTCGTCTGTCCCTGCTGCTTTGGCAGGAGCGTGAGGGAGGCGGCATCGGTGCGTCCCACTTCCTTGCCCTCGGCATCGAGGAGTCGCTGACTCACTTGGCAGGTGGCATCGATGAGGCGGTCGTTGGTCACATCGGTTTCCACGGTGACGCTTGCCTCGGTGTAGTCGGAAGAAAACTGGGTGTAGGCGAAGGTACCGAAAGGCGACACATGCACGTCGGCAGTTTTTTCGAGAAACACATCGCGATAGATGCCTGCTCCTTCATAGAACCATCCTTCTTCGTAGGTGGCATCGGCACGCACGCAGATGAGGTTGTCGCCTCCGTAGTTCACGTACTCGGTGACATCGTAGAGCTGGGTGGCATAACCACTCGGTTCGGTGCCCATATAGAAGCCGTTGAACCACAGTTGTGCATTGCGGAAGATGCCATCGAAACGGAGGCGGATGCGTCGCCCGAGGTCTTCCTCACCGATGCGGAAGGTCTTGCGATACCATCCCACGCTGGTTTCGGGATAGCGAAAACCGACGGTCTTGTAGCCGTGGGAATGGCTTGCCTTGGCATCGAAGCCGAGCGTTGCCACGAAGTCGTGTGGCAGTTGCACTTGCTGCCATGAGGAGTCGTTGAACTTGGTGCAGTAAGGTCCTTCGTTGTGGATGGAATTGGCTTTGGTGAGATAGTTGAAATACTCGGTTCCGCAACCGAAGTCTTTTTGTGGATCGGAGGCGTTGCCAAAGGCGAAGCGCCATCCTTCGTTGATGCGGATGGACTCACGCAAAGGGGATGTTTGGGTTTGTGCGTTGATGCTCAGCGTGGCTGCGACGAGCATCGAGAAGCAAAGGGTTAAAGGTTTCATGTGAAAAGAAAAAAGAGCCTCACCCCCGACCCCTCTCCAAAGGGCGAGGGGAGTAGAATGAAGAGTGAAAAGTGAATCAAGGATTTAAAGGATTTAAAAGGATTTGGGGCGCTTCGCTTGAAATTGTATTTAGAATTATCATTTAGAATTTTAAAAATAATTTTACGTTTTAATTTTAAACTTCATTTCGAGCCGCAGGCGACCATGTAAGTGAAAAGTGAACCTTTAGCTCGGCGTAGCCAATCAGGGATTTAAAGGATTTAAAAGGATTCTTGATCCTTTAGCTCGACGAAGTCAAACCTGAAACTTGAAACTTGAAACCAGCACGAAGTGCCTTGAAGAGTAGAATGAGAATTACTGATAGTCGCGGATGCGGACGTCGATGCCTTCAGCTTGGAGCTGGGATGGGAGAGAGGAAACGTCGGTGTTGCTGTAGTGGTAAGGGAAGAGGACTTTTGGCTTTACGAGTTTGGCTGCACGGATGAGCTGGTCGGTGGTCATGGTGTAAGGTTGATTGCATGGCATGAAGGCAATGTCGATGTCCTTCAGGTTTGCCATTTCCTCAATGTCCTCCGTGTCGCCAGCAATGTAGATGCGGAGTCCGTCGAGCGTGAGTACGTAGCCGTTGTCGCGTCCCTTCGGATGGAACTGCAAGTGACCTTCGGTGTTGTTGTAAGCAGGTACGGCATCCACGCTGAATCCTTCTGCAATTTGTTGTGAATCACCGTTTTTCATGGCTTCACCATAACCCAGCATATCGGCACAGCGTTGGTTGGTGACGAGACGGGTGGAGCTGCCACGGAGGGTGGTGAGGGCATTCTTGTCGAAATGGTCGCCATGCTCATGGGTTACGAAAATATAGTCTGCCTTTGGCATGGAGGCATAGTCAATCACTTTCTGTCCCATCTTGCTGACAGGATCTATCTGGATTTCCTTGCCATCATAGACGATGCGGATGCTGGCATGCACCAGGCAATAGAATTTCACTTCCTTTCCGCTCTTCGTCTTGAAAACATCGACGGTGTAGGCACCATCCTTGTAGGTGTTGGCTGAGGCTGATGTCTGGCTGGTCACTACTTCCATGCCTGCACTTTGCCATCCTGTGATTCCACCTTTGAGGTTGACGACTTGGTATCCTGCTTCGTCGAGTTGGAGCGCTGCATTCATGCTGCGACGACCAGTGCGGCAATAGACGGCAACGGGCTTGGACTTGTCGAGCATGGCTTTTGCTTTCTCCATGAAGTCGTCGCGCTTTACGTCGATATTGAGACACTGACCGCCGTTTCTGCTGGCAATAAATCCTTCAGCAAATTCCTCGGCGGTACGCACATCGAGCAGTTGCACGTTGGGTTGTTCGATGCACTTGGTGAAATCCTCTACATTCACGCTTTTCACGTTGCCTTGTGCGCAAGCTCCGAGGTGGAGTCCTGCCAAAGCGCATAAGAGTTTAAAGATATTTTTCATGTTTTCCTTTTTTTTGATGAGTATTGGGCAAAGATAATGCTTTTTTCGCTTAATAACCAAAGTGTTAAACAGTTTTTTTCGAGCAGAAAGTACAAAGAGCAAATGAAAGTCAGAGAAAGATAAGAATGAGTAACTCAAGTTTCGCAGGATGCGGATGGAGAATGAGGAAGAAAAAGAAGGGGGATGCGACATGTTATGAGGGAGGTGAGGGCTTTTGTCGCAAATAAGTGTCGTTGTCGCAATTGTTTTTGGAAAAAGGAATGGCTTTTTTTGACAAGAAAGCGTGGACTCAGTAACTTTGCAAAAGAAAATGAAGTTCAAACATAAAGATTCGAAAATATGAAGAAGTTAATCATAGGTATCATCATTGCGATAGAATTGGCGTTTACCATCGATGTCCTGTTTCTGAATGAGGAGCACAGCATCACGGAAAATTGGGCTTCTTCTGTCGCTAAGTTTAGAATAGGTAATGAAGATGCAGATCAGGCAATGATAGATGATGATTCAATAGATTGCCTCGATGATTGCATGACGGAGATTCAGGACCTCGACGAATCCGACATGGAAGGGCTTCCACAGGAATTTAGAATCTGAGATGAAGATGATCCGTTGTTGTGAACTGAGGCGATTTGCGACTCGTTTGAAGGATGATTTTGAGTTTTTGTCGCAAAAAGGTAGGTTTGTCGCAAGAATTTCATCAAAAAGAATGATAATTTGTTGACTGTTTTGTAATTTCAATTTAAATTTGCGGTGTCGAAAGAAAAACGTGAAACCAGAAGGGTGAAGCGATTCCGAAGACAGTGTGATATTTCAAAAATAGAACAATAAAAAAAACAACGAAGAATATGAGAAAGTTTTTTGCAACAGTTATTGCTACAATCGTGTTGATGGGTGGTGCATTATCTGCTCAGGCTCAGATCATGAAAACTGCGGATTTGGAGAAATATGCAAAGGAGCGTTATGGTGACAAATGGCTCGACGCTGCTGCCAATCTCCGTGGCATGGTGAAGCTCGACAAGAACGAAAGCCTCACTTATCAGCAGGTGATTCCGGCTCCAGGTAAGACCAAGTCGCAACTCTATGTGGCGATGAATTATTGGGCTACCGCTACGTTCAAGGAGAAGGGTGCTATCACGCTCAACGACAAGGAAGATGGATGCATCATCATTTCTGCTACCATGAAGAATATTGCTGAGCACGTGGGTACCGTCAATAAATATTCTGTGAGCATCACTCCTGTGATTCGCGTCGATATTAAGGATGAAAAAATCCGCGTGACTTATACCGTGCAGAGTTATGATGTGCTTGCCGATATTAGTGGCGGTTTCTTCGGTGTGTCAGTTGATAAGGATAAGAGCGATTTGAGAAGTATCTTTGGAGATTCCAAGCGCAAGGCTGATGACAAGACCAATGGCAACCTCTATGACAAGCAGTGGGAGATTGCTCAGCACTATCCATTCGTGGCAAAGGATGCTCAGAAGCGCACCTGTTCCAAGGCTTTCGTCATGACTCACGCTTATTCCAACGCCGTGATGGACAAGATTGAGGAAGCTGTGAAGAACGGTATCGTGGGCAACGAAGACTCGGATTGGTAAAAAAGAAAGCCTCACCCCCGACCCCTAAGCCTCACCCCCGCCCCCTCTCCGAGGGGAGAGGGGAGTAGAATGTAGAGTGAAAAGTGAATCAAGGATTTAAAGGATTTAAAAGGATTCTTGAACCTTTAGCTCGACGAAGTCAAACTTGAAAACCTGAAATGAAGAATCAAATAAATAGGGTGTTGATGTGGTTGCTGCTGATGACATTGAGCATTGGAGCACATGCACAGCAGCAGACGGCAAGCCAGAAGAAAGCCAAACAGATATTTGATAAGGTGTATAACGAGGTGTTTCACGGAAATGGTGTTTCGCTCTCGTACCATATCAATATCATTGGCATCTATAAGACTTCCGGACATATCTGGTATATGGGCGAGAAGAGTAAGTTCGTGGAGAAGAAAAGTACGGTGTGGGCTGATGGCAAGACTTACACTCGCATGTATCCTGCAAAGAAGATGGTGGAGATATATGATGCCGACTCTCCCGACCGTGACATGTACTCTACGAAGTTTACCTTCGACCCCAAGAATTACAATTACGATATAGAGACGGAGGGTAACGACTATGTGCTGAGCATTGATGCAAAACCGGATGTGGATGGTATCAAACATGCCAAGGCTATCTTGAACAAAAATACCTTGGTGCCCAAGATGTTGAAGATTAAGTTGTTGTGGTTCTGGACAAAGGTTTCGATCACTAACTACAAAACAGGAAAACTGGATGACAAAATCTTCATCTTCCCAAAAGAGAAATATAAGGATTTTAGCATTGTGGATAAAAGGGAAAAGAAGTGAGGAAGCCTCACCCCCGACCCCTCTCCAAGGGGAGAGGGGAGTAGAATGAAGGAGTGAAAAGTGAAGAGTGAAAAATGAAAAGTAAAAATGAAAAGATATAGTTGGCGATTTGTGTTGATGCTGTCAGTGTTGTTTTTGGGAACAGTGTGTGCAACGGCACAGAAGCAGTCTAAAAGACAATCAAAGAAACATACAGTGGCGAAGACTCAAAGAGGACGTGAGGTTTTTGACAAGGCTTACAATCAGTTCTTTGGTCCTGAAGGTTCGCGCATCACTTATTCTGTGAATATCATTGGTTTGTTCAAGACGTCGGGCACCATTTGGAATAAGGGAAAGAAAAGTGCATGGGATGAACCCAAGGTGAGGGTTTGGAACAATGGGGAAAAGTATGTGCGGCTGGATAAGTCGAAGAAGCAAATCGATATTTTTTATCCTAATGACCCCAATCGTAATTCTCACTCCAGTTTGATGGAATTCAATCCGGAGAATTATAATTATGAACTGGAAGAGAAAGATGGGGAATACCATGTTCTCATCAAGGCGAAACCGAAAGTGAGTGGTATTAAGAACGTGACTTTGGCGTTGGAAAGACAAAGCCTGGCTCCTAAGTACTTAAAGGTGAAATGGGGTATTTTCCACATCAAGATTCACTTGTCGAATTTCAAGGCGGGAGGTATCAGCGACGAGGTATTTGAATTTCCTGCGGAGAAATATAAGGGGTACAATGTAGAAGATTATAGGAAGAAATAAAAAGTCACCCCCAACCCCTGGACCCTTCCAGCTCCCCTGAGAGGGGAGAAAAGCCATCCGGAAGGCTCTTTTCACTTTTCACTCTTCACTTTTCACTTAATATGTCCATAATTATTTGAACAGATATTGCGCGAACTCATGCAGCGACTTGCGCCACACCTGCCATTCATGGTCGCCAGGGTAGGAGTTGAAACGCACTTCCACACCACCATCACGCATCTTCTTCACGATGTTACGTGTATATTCTATTCGTGGATCCTGTTCACCGCAACTCAAGAAAAACACATCAAACTGCTTGTTGAACGTCTTGGTATCAGTCATCATGCCTGGAACTTCAGTCTCCAGATTAAAGTTTGATGCACCAGAAATTCCACCGAACATTCCCGTCGAGAAAACGCCCACGTTGGCAAACACATCAGGGTCTCGCAGGCCGATGTAGAATGATTGTCCACCACCCATCGAGAGTCCACACATAGCACGACTCTTACGATCCTTCTTAACACGGTAGTTCTTCTCCACAAACGGTATCACATTTTCTAACAGTTCACTGCGAAAAGATTGCATGCCCTGCCAGTTGTAACCGCCGCCCATGCCGCCATTACGTGACCTTACGTTACTGTTTGAACTCACAACAATCATAGGAACCGCTTTCTTTGCAGCAATTAGGTTATCCATAATCTGAGCAGTACGACCTTGCTCCATCCATCCGCGATGATCCTCACCGCCTCCATGCTGGATATACACCACAGGATAATCCTGCTTACTTTCGTTGTAGCCAGCTGGAGTATAAATCATCAGAGGTCGCCAAGACTCATCCACTTTGGAATAGTAATAGACTGTACGTACCTCACCGTGAGGCACATCCTGCTCCTCAAAGTCATCCATCCCTACCTCTGGAATCTCTATGGCACTTGACCATCGACTGCAACCATAGAATGACTGACTGGCAGGGTCGGCTACCGATACGCCGTCAACAATTAAAAAATAGTAGTGAAATCCTGGTACCTGTGGCTTGGTAGTGGTTGTCCAAACACCTCCATCAGACTTTGTCATATCATATTTGGTACCTCCCAAATCTATTTGAACTTTCTGAGCCTGTGGTGCGTTCACACGGAACATCACACTGTTATCGGACAATACTCGCGGGTAGGAACCACGGTTTATGTTTGTCACTGGGGAGTATGATCCTTCGGGAAAGCTTTCCCTTCGGAATCCCTGAGCTGCAATCTGTGTGCAGAAAACTGCCGTTAGCATGACGGTCAGCATAGTTCTTGTCATTTTCATAATAATATTCGATTAAAACTTTTGATGATATTTCTAACTATGTACCTATTTGATTTCTTACATCGAACTTACGATAAAATAGGGCTGTCTTTATCTATCTCAAACATACTGACAGCATAGTCAAAGAGCATGTCCACCAGACACTTTTATTACTTGTCCTGTAAGCATTCTTGCCTGCTCGCTTGCCAAAAACAAAATAGTTTCAGCAATGTCTTGCGGTTGAATAAGTTCTCCCATTGGTGTTAACGGAATGACTGCTTTTTCCAAATCTGCATCTATCCATCCTGTTTGCGTTGGACCAGGTGCAACACAATTCACTGTGATGCCATATTTTGCTACTTCCAGAGCAATGCTACGAGTGAGTGCTTCTAAAGTAGCTTTACTTGCTCCGTATGTGATTTGACCTGCAAATATTTGAGAAGCATCGGTGGAAAGATTGATTATTCTGCCATAATTACCACGGTGATGAATCAATTCCCTGATCATTAAGATGCTGCCTCGAACATTGACTGCGAATGTATCGTCAATCACATTTGTGGTAATTTTTTCAATTGTATCAAAACCATTTTCATCATCTACTGCCGCATTATTTACCAGAATATCTATTCTTCCGTATCGTTCCAAAACCTTAGAATAGATTTCCTTGACAGCAAGCTCATCGGAAATATCGCTTTCCATCATGATATAATCAGCATTCATTTCCTTGAGTTTACTTTCTACAATATCAGCATTCCCTGCATTTGCTTCGTAATATCTATCTACTCCATTTCTATCAGTCTTGTTTTTATCGAAGGGCCTCAGAATTTTCTTATATACCAAGGCTACCTTTGCTCCTTCACGAGCAAAAGCAAACGCTGTTGTAGCACCAATACCCTGAGGGTTATTCGCCCCAGTAATGAGAACTACTCTATTCTTTAATCCATAATTAACCATTAATGTCCTCTCCTTTAATTTTGGTTTATCTTTCAGTTAGTGCTTGATTATAGTGAATCTTGTAATGTCATTTCTGTTATGATGTTTAAAAAACAACTGTGGTATTCTATCGTTCCAATGTGATAGCCATGAGACCCACGACAACGTCGTTGGAGAGGGATTCGAGGGTGAGTGATTTCAGCTTTTTCTTGGCATTGAGCGGCATCTTCAGCATTTGAGCTGCACCGCCAGGGAGTTCTCTTCCATATACCTCTTTGATATGATAGAGTTTGCCGAGGTTTCGACTTACATCTCCTGTGCCAAGACAGAGGCGATAAGGACGTGGTTCGAGAGTCTTGAATGCCATGCCATCCACAAAATAGTCTTGCTCGATAGGGCACCAGTTGTAAGGCGGAACGAGATGGAGTGTGTCGCTCGTGGCATCGGTATAGGTGACGACGACATGCGCATTCTCGATGTGGCTCTGCATAGGGTTTGTACTACCTGCCATGAGCAGATAGGCGAAGCTTGCCTTTCCTTTGAGAGGAACGGAATAGCGGGTAGGGTAGTTGTCCCAACGGGAAGTGTAGATGATGTTTTTGCCTTCTTTAGGAATGAGGAAATCCACACCAGCCACATTGTAGGTGTCGTTGACGATGAGGGTACGCAACACGCTATCGTTGATTTCAGCCGTGTATTGAGGATGACACCATTCGCCAATGCCTTGCGTTGGAATTTGCAAGGTGGTGACTTGTGGACGAGGGGAGAGATATTTCTGTTTGTAGATGTCGTCAACTTCAGCGTTGAAGTGGGCGTGTAGGTTCACCATAGGACGCTTTACTTTTCCCTCGGTAGGGGCAGAGAGTGAAGCGTGAAGTGAGAAGCGTGAAGCGATATCGTCCGGATGGCAGTCTTCGTTTTCGTTATCGTTTTTGTTCACTCTGCTTTCCACAACGATTTGCTGCGATTGTTCGCTGTTTCCTTCAACGATTCTCCATTTTCCATCGCCGAGGCTTTGGCGGAAGATAATTCGGAGAGGCTGCTTGAAATTTTGATGGATTTCGTAGATGTCTTTGCCATTCTCACGATGGAAAGAGTAGGAGAGGTAAGGAGTGGTGATGGAAGCATGGTTCCATTCCTGTGGGAAACCTGGTTGGATGTAGCAAATGCCATCGAGTGCTTGAGGAACAATGCCAAAGAGTCCCTGGATGAAGGCACGGGCGGAAATGCCTGTGTTGTCGGAGAAATCGCGATAACACTCACCACGTGCTGCATCGTAGAAACTCACTTGTCCGAGATTGCCAGGGCTGTCACCAACGTACATCTGGTCCATCACATTGCCTTTGAGGATTCGATAAGCCTTGTCGGACTGTCCTGCCTTGAAATAGGCAAGCACCATATTCATGATTTCGGCTGAAGCCACATTGTTGATACTCCAGTTGTAAGGCAACCAGTCGCTGGTGCTGATGACTTGCAGATGCTGATCGGCAGCAGTTGGGTGCCAATAGTTCTTGTATTGCTCAGGAACGCTAAAACGCACGTCGATATGCGGAATGTTGCGATCCACATAGCGAGTCGTTTGGTACATCTGTTCGGGCGTACCCACGCCACAATCCACAGGGGTATAGATGGACCAAAGGGCTGCATCTTCATGCACTCGTTGCAATCCCATCAAGTCTTGGTATTCAGCCCAGTGCTGTCCGTCCTTCACCCACAAACGCTCGTTCATCGCCTTGAGGATGGCAGCGGCTTCAGCTTCATATTTTGAACCATCTTTTCCAATCATTTTTGCAATTTTGGCAGCGAGAAGATTGCCACGATAGTTGTAAGCAGTGGAGTGGGTACCAGCACCACCACTATAATAAAGGGCATCGCTTGCCCAGATGCAACAATAGGAATCGTAGAGATGGTCGCCGTCGGGGTCGAAATTGCGCTTTTCCCATGCCAGATGACGTTCCAACACCTGCCACATCTGCTTCATGTACTCGATGTCGGCATCATATTGGAAATGCCATAACAGCTCATCAATGTAGTTGAGGTTCATGTCGTAGTGGTGCATTTGGTCGTTTCGGTTCGGATTGCGACAAATGTACCCTGTGGAATACATCTGAGTTCCCCATTTCTTCTCAGCTCTTGCCATGTTCATCGCAGCGTCTTGCGAAGGATGCGGGATGACAGGTTCCACATCCGTCACCTGACTGGCTGCGTATGCATTGAAATGCTTTTTGGCACGGTCGTCCCAGCCCAGCACATCGCTCAGATAGCCTGCACGCCAACCATTGAGCGGCATGCGCCAACCGATGGCACCATGCAGCCAAGTTTCTCCATCCCAAGCACCTTCTGCAGCAAACATCAGTGCTTCGTCGATGGCGTTGATATATGGGTCGGGTGTGTCGAAGTGGATGCGGTTTGCCACTTCGTTCAAAAGCTTGAGATTCTTCTCAAATGCTGCCTTTCCGTTTACGTTAGCAGTGAATTCAAGGCTATCAGTACGAGCAAAGGACTCGCCATCACCCCTCATGTTCCATTGTTTTGTGTCGAGCGCATCCCCGTTTGCTTCGAAACAACCAGGCTTGTCGGCACCGAGGTCACCATTGCGGGAAAGACGAGTGACAGCGATGTTTTTCAAAACGGCTTTCAGCGTCACATCGCTATCAAATCCCTTGGTGGTGAATCTCAGCAATGCAGCATCAGCATCGTAAAGACAAGTGGCATCGATGAGCATTTCTGCATTGCCCCAACGATGGTCACGAACGATGTAAGTACGCATGCCTTTCGTGTAGCGAGCCTCACAGAAATCAGTGGCATCGAGGGAGATTTCAGTACCTTTGTAAGTGGCAAACACTTGTATATTTCTACAATTCCGAGAATTCAGGAAGAGTGCAAAGGCAGGGCGGTCACTGGTTTCGAGACGGTATTGCGTGTAGCCTCCATAGAGAGCGCGAGTGAATCGGTTCTTGCCATTCACACACACGAAAGCATCATCCTTCGGAACATATTGCAACCATCGTTCGGCTCCACGCTTATCATCGTTATAGGAGGTGGACTCCAAATAGTCGCCCATTCGAGTTTTCTGCGCAACACAACCCAAAGAACAAATCAGGGCAAGGGAGAGTAAAATACTTTTTTTCATAAGAGAGAAGCGTGAAGAATATTTTAGCAATGAAAACTTAGGATTATTCTCAACCACGAACCTTCAGCTCGACGATGTATATTGTTTAAGGAAAGAAATTAGAATAATTAGAATAATTACTCCAAAAATTGGATTGTTTTAAACAAAACAGATTATTTCTGACAAAATTCTTGGTTGCTTTGCCCAAGCGTCTAAGGACGGTAATCTTCTAATTATTCTAATTTCTTTCCTTTATATAATCATCCCAAGTTATTATTTAAGGATTACTTAGAATTGGCAAGGCAATGCCAGCAGTTGGTACATCAGCGTGCGAGCCATGCGCTCTTGCCCTTTGTCGTTCGGATGGAGGCGGTCGTTTTCGTGTCCGAAGTAATCTTCGTTTTCGTGCATAGGATAGAGTCCAGAAGTGGAATTCCAGTCAATGACAGGCACTGCCCACACGTTGCCAGCCTCTTTCACAGCCTGCACATAGTCGTCGATGAAGAGTCCGAGAGAGTTGCTCCAATCCTCGGTAGGTTGCCAGTTCTTTTCGTTGGCATAGAAACGAGCACGATGGATAGGAGTGAGGAGAACGATTTGCTTGTGAGGGTAGAGGCGCTTGAGCGAATCGAGAGCCAAGTTGATACGTCCCTTAAAGCTGTCGTTGCCTTTCACCAACTCACGATGGCGGCGTTGCACCAGTTGTTTGGTACTTCCCCCATGCGCAAATTCCACCATAGAATCCTTTTCTGCATACCATTCACCCATCGGCACGGCATTGTTCCAATCGTTGGTGCCCATGAAAACGAAGATGGCATCCACGTCGTCGCCATGTTCTTCCTTGAGTTTGGTGGCTTGACGACACACGTCATTCCATTGACGTCCACTCACACCATAAACGTATGGGGTGATGCCCAACCATTCCTGAAGCCACAACCAGTATTTTTTCTGACCAGTCTTGTTCCTGGGGTCAGTGATGGAATCACCGATATATCCCACTTTCTTGCCCTGCCAAGGGTGAGTGAAAGTCGTAACGCTTTGGGCTGAGGCAGTGAGTCCCATGAAGCACAACGCTGCCAGTATGATTTGCTTTTTCATGTTATTTCCTTTTGATGATTTTCACTTTCGAACCCTTTGGTTTCTGCACATCTCCAAACTCTCCATCAGCCACGAGGATGCGGCATTTCTTACCCGCAGGAACACTGTTCACAGCTTGCTGAAGATCGAAGAACTCCCCACGTCCTTGCTGGCTCACCACAATGTCGAAGTCCTTTTCGAGTTTTGCCAATTCAGGTACTTTCTCGCAGACAGCATGAATGAGTGCACGGCAGATGGTACGAGCACCAAACACGTTCAGGTGCGTGTCGTCCTGTCGTCCATCCTTATAGACTTCATATTCCCCAGGCTTGATCCACATGAAAAGACGCTTGGAGTCCTCAGGACCCATTGGCTGGATGAGGTCGTGGGTAATCTTGTTGGCATCTACGAACACCACCCCCATTTCCTCTGCCACCGTGCGAGGAGGCACGAGGTAAGCTCCATGCGTGTCGATGAGTGTGTCGCCCTCAGTCACCTTTTTCAGTTCGCTCACACGATTGTCGTCGGCTGCCACGGCATTGGCATCCTGATAGAACTTGCGGCGGACGATGCTGTTCATCAAGATAGGGGTGGCACCCTTGGCACGTGTTTCGTTCACGAATTTGCGAAGATTATCATCGAAGGTGCTGCCTGGGTCGGTATGGCGAGCTGGATTTGCTTTTTCGTCGTTGTGCCCAAACTGAATGATGACATAATCGCCCGCTTGCAGTTTGTCGAGAACTGCCTGCCATTTGCCGTTGTCGATGAAACTTTTGGAGGAATAGCCATTGAGAGCGTGGTTATCTACATCCACGCCTTTTGGGAAGAAGCCTTGCAGCATCATCGCCCATCCTCGTTCCTGCTTGTCGCTGTCGATAGCCTTGTCCGCCATCGTGGAGTCACCGATGGTGAAGATGGTGATGCGTTTCTTTTCCTTCTGTGTTTCAGTGGTGATGGGTTGTTCTGCTTTCGTTTCTTCAGGGAAAGCCTCGAAAAGGCATGGACCCCAACTTGCTGCACGGCTCGTGGAGAAGCACAAGAGAAGACTTGCAGCTACAATCAGTGTTTTTTTCTTCATCGTTTGATAGTTCAGTTAAAAGTTATCAGTTTCCATCCGCAAAGATAGAGAAATTCTTTCTCATCAAGAAGAAACAGAGTGCATTATTTTAGGGTGAAAGAGAGGATTTTATGCAGAAAGCGATACCTCGATGATGACAAAATCACTCGAAATTTTGTTTTTCACGTTGCTGAGTGCTAAATTTGCAGCATGAAAAGAAAGCTTTTTACCCTGTTTTTGCTTTTGGCTTGTGCTCCGACAGTCTTTGCACAAGAATACCGAAAGAGTTTTTTGGAGACGTTGTTCGATACCGACACCACCTACATAGAACCACAGCACTACGACTGGACGGTGATGGGGCAAGGTTCATACGTGTTCGACCGAGTGTCGATGGACTTTGGCGATGGCGATAAGATGATCCTGTCGTCCGACCCTGCCTTCAAGCTGGGTCCCTTTGCCGGCTACAAGTTCCTCTTCTTGGGCTATACCATCGACATGAAGAATTTCTTCAAGTCGAAAAACCGCACCGACTTCACGCTGGGAGTCTATACCAATGCCTTCGGCTTGGATGTCTTCTACCGAAAAGTGAATGGCGACTTCAAGATTCGCAAGCTGGGCTTAGACAAGGAAGATGAGGAGGTTTTTCCAAAGAACATGACCTGCAGTTCGTTTACCACGAAATACTTGGGATTCGACCTCTATTATGTGCTCAACCACAAGCACTACTCCATGCCAGCCGTGTTTGCCCAGAGCACCGTGCAGCGCAAGAGCGCCGGCTCCCCAACCTTTGGCTTAGGTTATATGAAAACGATGCTCGACCTCAATCAAGTCGATTTCCTTACCGACATGCTCTATCAGGGCACCTACTACAATGTCATGAAGGATCACAAAGAAGAATTAACCGAAGAAGATTTGGAGAGCCTCAAACCAGGTGGGGACGTCTATCAGTTATTTAAAGCTATCTTCGAGGAAATAATGGAAGGGGAAGAAGTGTTGCGAGATGCCAACTACAAGAGCATCACTGCTCAGTTGGGCTATGGCTACAACTGGGTGTTTGCCCACAATTGGGCTGTAGGAGCACACCTTGCCATCAACCCTGCCTTGAAATTCAATAAGGCAACCATCGAAATCATAGACGCAGAAAAAAATATTTACAATACTTACAAAAAGACTTCTTTCAATCTCGACTATACGGCACGTGCCGGTATCGTCTATAACAACACACGTTGGTATGCTGGTGCCAATGCCATTTACTATAGCAACAGCTTCAATATGGACGAACTCAAGGTTCGCAACAACTTTGGTTCCATCAACCTCTATGTAGGCATCAACCTCGGAAGCAGACATTGATTTTCTCTTTTGCAATTCAATGATGAACAAGGCATCGTCCTCGTAGATTTAGTAACAATAAAATAATAAGTTGGGACTATTTTTTAGGGAAAGAAATTAAAATAATTAGAAGATTACCGTCCTTAGACGCTTATTAACGGCTGAAAGACAAGTTTTGTTGAAATAAGATTGTATATTTGCAAGCGAATTCGAGTCCTAATTCCTAAATTAATTTACTCTGTATGGTGATAAGTTCCTAACGACTTATGGAGTGCTCTATTCGGAGCAGAAATCTTCCAAATCTTTACAAATCTGACAAATAATATGATAGATTTGATTAGATTTGTACGATTTCTCGCCGCAGGCGACTACATTAGGATGTTATTACCACATAGAATTAATTTAATACGCAAATGGAAATTCAAATCAAAAAGATTACGTTGGGTATTATTTTGGCTACCGCTTTGTTATTTACTTCTTGTGCTTCCAACAAATCATCTACCATTGTTGGAGGGAAATACAATGAAGCCAATAATACAACTGAATATTTTGTTCTTCCTTATGGAAGTGTGTCCCTTCCTGGAAAATGGGAAAAGGGCAACTATGTCAGTGTTAGCAAACAACAGTTCTTCAGGAATCAAGACTCTATTTCAGTCGCGATTGCTTTTGGCAGGTATGATTCCTATGAATTCAATAGGGATGGTAAACTGAAAGGTTATGACTTCCTCAAGACTTATTATGAATGGGAGTCAGCTTATTTTCAAGACAGTTTTGGATTACAGTCTCGAATGATTGAAACGGACAGAGTGAAAAACTATATTATCTGCAATGTTTCAGGTAAGAATGATGGAAATGCTGTCAATACATTCTTTTTGATAGGTGAAAAAAATGGAAATGTCAGCAACTTTTCTGTCAATTACACAGACAAGTGGTCAGAAAATGAAAAGATACTTTTCTTGAAAAATCTATACAAATAAAAAAGGAAGCCACGTGGCTTCCTTTTTTGCGGTGCGTACGAGACTCGAACTCGTGACCCCCTGCGTGACAGGCAGATATTCTAACCTACTGAACTAACGCACCATAGATAACTTTTTTATATAACTTTTTGCTTTCTCGGAAAAAAAGAGAACCTCGGGGGATTCTCTTGTTTGCGGTGCGTACGAGACTCGAACTCGTGACCCCCTGCGTGACAGGCAGATATTCTAACCTACTGAACTAACGCACCTTTAAACTTGCTTCGAAAGGTCGTTCCTTTCGTTTAGCGAGTGCAAAGGTACTGCTTTTTTATTAACTACCAAATTTTTTCTCTGCTTTTTTTCCAAAAGTATTCAAAATCTTGCTTATCTGCATAGATGAGCTCCAACCAATGGTTTTATTTCAGCAAGTCGGGACGAAGCTTCTGGGTTCGTTCCATGGCTTGTTGCAGTTCCCATTCGCGGATTTTCTTCGGGTCACCCGAAAGAAGGACGGCTGGCACATCGCCAAAGCCAGGGTAGGAGGCTGGACGTGTGTAGATGGGAGGTGCAAGGAGCTCGTCTTGGAAGCAGTCGTCGAGGGCTGCCTGAGAATCACCAATAGCACCTGGGATGACTCGCACGATGGCATCTGTCATCATGGCTGCCACCAGTTCTCCGCCAGAAAGGACAAAATCACCTATCGACACTTCGCGTGTGATGAGTTTGTCGCGCACTCGTTGGTCGATGCCTTTGTAGTGCCCACAGAGGATGATGATGTTTTTGAGTTGCGAGAGTGAGTTTGCCATCGGTTGGTCGAACTGCTCACCGTCGGGGGTGGTGAAGATGATTTCGTCATACTCCTCTCCCGTCGTTTCTTTCAGATTCTTTTGCAGTGCAGCAATGCAGTCGGCGATGGGCTGTATTTGCATGATCATGCCACTGCCACCACCAAAGGGGTAGTCATCTACTCGCTTGTGCTTGTCTTTGGTGTAGTCGCGCAGATTATGTACGTGAATTTCCACAAGGCCCTTGGCTTGTGCACGTCCTAAGATACTTTCGGTGAGGAAACCTCCAAATAGTTCGGGCAGAACGGTGATGATGTCGATTCGCATGATGATCAGTGAAAAATAATCAGGGATTTAAAGGATTTAAAAGGATTTGGGGCGCTTCGCTTGAAATTGTATTTAGAATTATCATTTAGAATTTTAAATAAAATTTTATGTTTCAATTTTAAACTTCATTTCGAGCCGCAGGCGAATATTTAAGTGAGAAGTGAGAAGTGAAAAGTGAAAAATGCCATCCGGATGGCAACGCTTCACACTCCACGCTTCACGCTTCACGTTGGGCGAGGGTAGTGGGATGAAATCACTCTCAAATTCTTTGTTTTAGATTGTTTTGGGTTTTGATTTGTTTGCAAAGTTAGTGCTTTTTCTTGAAATGTTACAATTTTAATAGGATTGATTACATATCTGAAAAGGACTTAAAGGCTTTTCTACTATCTTTGCATCGTTACAAATTGATGACTCCAATTATTCACCTATTAATTATAACTGTTATTATGAAAAGAAAATTGATGATGGTGCTTGGTCTGTTGCTCATGGGAGTGACTGCAAGTGCTCAGTTCCGTGGTCAACAGTTGCAGCTTGATCCAAACAAATCGCTGAAAGATTCTTACAAGAATTATTTCATGATTGGTGTGGCTGTGAATCAGCGCAACATTACTGACGCTGAACAGTCTGCTATCGTGAAGAAAGAGTTCAACAGCATCACTGCTGAGAACGACATGAAGCCTATCTCGGTGCATCCTGAGGATGGCAAATGGACTTGGGAAAGGGCTGACAAGATTGCTGATTTCTGCCGCCAGAACGGCATTAAGCTGCGTGGTCACTGCTTGATGTGGCACTCGCAGATGTGTGACTGGATGTTCTACGACAAGAACAAGAAGCTCGTGAAGAAAGAGGTGCTCTTCGCTCGTATGAAGGAGCATATCCAGACCGTGATGAAGCGCTACAAGGATGTGGTTTACTGTTGGGACGTGTTCAACGAGGCTATTGTGGATGGTCGTTTTGCTCGTCAGCCTTTGCGCGAAACTACTTTCTACAAGATTTGTGGCAATGATGAATATATCCGCAAGGCTTTCGAGTTTGCTCGCGAGGCTGACCCTAACGCATTGCTTTTCTACAACGACTACAACGAGTGCGACCCTGCGAAGCGCGACCGTATTTATAATATGGTGAAGGAAATGAAGGCTGCTGGTGTGCCTATCGATGGTATCGGTATGCAGGGACACTACAACATCTATGGTCCTTCTGAGGAGGACATGGAAGCTGCTCTTCAAAAGTATTCGGAAATCGTGGATCATATCCATGTGACTGAGCTCGACATCCGTGTGAACCAGGAAATGGGTGGTCAGTTGCAGTTCAGCCGTAACGAGGGTGTGAATATCACCAACGACATGAAGCTCTTGCAGGAGGCTCAGTATTCTACTTTCTTCCGCGTGCTTCGCAATCATAAGGACAAGGTTGACTGTGTGACTTTCTGGAACCTCAGCGACCGTGATTCTTGGCTTGGTGCTAACAACTATCCTCTGCCATTCGACCGTGACTATCGTCCAAAGAACTTGTATCGCGTGCTTCGTGATTTCGACCCTCAGTTTGATAAGCCTCAGAATGTGAAGGAAGATTTCAAGCCTTGTGAGACTTGTCAGCCTGGTTATGAATACCCACAGGTGAACTCTCAGGGTTATGTTCGTTTCCGTGTTATTGCTCCAGATGCTAAGTACGTGATTTGCTCAGCTGGTCACGGTGGTGGCATGGGCGGTACGGTGCTGAAGAAGCAGAAGGACGGTTCATGGATGGGTACTACGCTCATGCCTGAGGATGAAGGTTTCCACTACTACACGATGTCTATCGATGGTGCTACGGTGGTTGACCCAGGTTCTAATTTCTACTATGGTGGTAGCCGTTGGCAGGGTGGTACAGAAGTTCCTGCTCACGATGGTGCTTTCTATGCAGAGCGTACTGACATTGAGCATGGCAACCTCCAGCGCGTGCTCTTCCCAAGCAAGGTGGGTGGTGACCAACTTCGTCCTGCTTACGTTTATACTCCTGCTGGTTACGACAAGAACAAGAAGCAGCGCTATCCTGTGCTCTACTTGCAGCATGGATGGGGTGAGAACGAAACGTCATGGCCTGTTCAGGGTAAGGCTGGTATTATCATGGACAACCTGATTGCTGATGGCAAGGCTCTTCCATTCATCGTGGTGATGACTTACGGCCTCACGAACCAAATTCGTTTCGGTGGCGACCGCAATGGGGCTTCACAGGATTTCGAAAAGGTTCTTGTTGACGAACTCGTTCCTTACATTGATAGCCACTTCCGCACAAAGGCTCAGAAGAAGTTCCGCGCTATGGCTGGACTTTCGATGGGAGGTATGGAAACTCACTCAATCACGCTCGCTCGTCCTGAGACATTTGGTCACTATGGTTTGTTGAGTGGTGGTGTTTATACGCCAGAGGAAATCAAGGATAAGAATCAGGTTGACTACATCTTCTTGAGCTGTGGTAGCAAGGAAGGTCCAGACCGTATCAAGGCTGCTGCTGATGCTCTGAAGGCTGCTGGCTTCAATGCTGAGGGTTACATCTCTGAAGGCACTGCTCACGAGTTCCTCACTTGGCGTCGTAGTCTCTATCAGATGGCTCAGAAACTCTTCAAGTAATTCAACTGTGTGATTCGAAGGATTCATCCTTCACAACAAATAGCCCCGCCTGCTTCTCAACGGAAGTAGGCGGGGCTAAACTATTAGTAACGATATAAAAACTTGGGATTATTTTAATCCATTCATTTTGAATTTTTTAACCACGAATTACTCGAATTTACACGAACCTTTAGCTCGGCGTTAGTCAATTGTTTTAGGAAAGAAATTAGAATAATTAGAATAATTTTATCAGAAATAATATGTTTTTTTAAAACAACACCAATTTTTGGAGTAATTATTCTAATTATTCTAATTTCTTTCCTTTATAAAATCATCCCAAGTTTTTTTAATGATTACTTGATTTGGTAAACAATACCTAAAGTGGCATAGATAGGGTAGAGGGTTTGTTCAACGGTCTTGAAGTCTTTCTTGAAGATGCCGTTGAGTCCCCATGCCAAATCGGCAAATACACCCAACTGCTTGTAAACCTTCACATCGACACCCAAATTCAAACCAACATGGAAATTACGCATGTCGTCTGGGAAGTCGTAGTTGCCTCGTGTGTTATCCTCGTGTCCCAAGTCCACTTTTGGACCAACAGGAGTGTTTCCGCGAAGATAACCATCGTAAGCATATCCGCTGAAATCCTTGGCTGTGAGGAACGAAACGTAAGGACCAAACTTGAGTCGGACTTTGTCGCTTGGATTGAAGGCTGCCTGAACAGGCACTGTGAGCATCCATTGCTTCACGCGTGTGAAATTGTCTCCGTAGAAATAACCTTTCATGGAGTCACCACCTTTCACGATTTCCATATAGTATTTCTTGACGGTGGCATCAATTTCCATACCCTTGTTCTCGAATCGAAGTCCCAGCATGACGCCCCATTTGGAACTGATAGGCTTTTCGGCATCGACACCAATGACGTAGTTCGACTTGACGGTATAGCTATTGAGTTTGCGAATGCTTGCTGGCAATCCTACTGGCTGTGTGCCTCCTACGTTGTAACCAGCACGTGCTGACACTTTGATATCGTTAAAAAAACTCTGGCTCCAGCATGAGGCTGAGGAGAGGATCAGCAGAGATGTAAATATAATCTTTTTCATTTTTCTATTCTGTTGTGTCACAAATAATACGAACTTTGTCTATGTAAAGTGTGCTTCCTACTGCACCTTCGAAGGTGTCTCCGCTTCTGCTCGAAGAGAAAACGACTGTGAGGTTATATCCCAATTTGTTGAGGATTTCATCGTCAACGCCCTGACGGTACTTGTATTCAAGCTCGAAGTAAGTCCACTCATCCGTTGGCTTCAGGTCGTCGAATTTGGCAAGGGCAACAATCTGCGGATTGGTTTGCACATCGTCGCCATAAAGCAAAATCTTTTCCATGTGGTCGCCAGCTTTGACTTCATTGCGATAGAAAACGGAGTAGATGGAACCGCTATCGGTTCTGTTTTCAACAGTATTGAAATCCTTGTCGGTGAATACTTCGCCTGGCTTATACTTGTAGTATCCGGTCAACTTCATTGGTTTTTTGTCGAATGGTCTTCCAAACTTCGTTGTCTTGAGCGTGTTGGTCATAGACTGCATGACATCAAACTCTCCAATGAACAAGTTGCCTGCTGCAATAGGTTTTTTGAAAGTTTTTCCCAGGGTTCCAGTAGTGCGAGTGGTGAGTTTCACACCAGCTCCTTCGTAACCGTCAGGAATCATCACCGATGGATATTCATCAGCCTTTGCCGAATAGTTGCTGAGGGTGAATCCTGAATTTCCTGTGTCCCAATATTCCATAGCCTTACCTTCGCTGTCAATCTCATGCCATTTGTAGTAGAAGCCATAGTCTTCTTTTTCTGACACATATTTGGACTTCTCGAGAATGTAGTTTTCAAAATCAAAGTCCATCAAGTTAGGATTGACCTTGAACTGCACGTTATACTGACGTTTCCACTGTCCATCTTCCGATGTCACTGTGTAAACGACGGGTCCATGACTGAAATCGTGGGTGGAACCACTCTCAGGAGAAATGGTTGCCCCTTTTGTTAGATTGAATTTAGGACTCAGTGCAGTGAGGTCTGCGGTTCTTCTCACTAAGAAAACGACGTTGTTGGATGTGGAGATTACATTTACAATCGTGTCGTTTTCTGTAAAAAACAGGTCGCTGAATTTAGTCGTGTGAACGTATGCAGACTCAATGTCGCACTCTGCATTCAGCTCTTCTTGCTTGATGCACGATGTCATCAAGTTTCCCATGAAAAACACAAAAAAGAAGGGCAGAAGAGAATCCCTGCCCAGAGATTTTTTTCTCATAAAAAATAATGAATAGTATGGTTTATATTTATATTGGGTACAAAGTTACGAATTTTTTCCTTTGTACCCAAACTTTAATAGTTTTATGCTTATTCCACGGTGACTGACTTAGCCAAGTTTCGTGGCTGGTCAACGTCCTTACCCTTGCAAATGGCAATGTGGTATGCCAAGAGTTGGAGAGGAATGGTTGCAAGCAGTGGCTCCAAACATTCGAGGGTTTGTGGCAATTCGATGTATTCATCTGCAAGGTTCTTCACCTTTTCATCACCTTCAGTAACGATAGCGATGACACGACCCTTACGTGCCTTGATTTCCTGAATGTTGCTCATCAACTTGTCATAAAGTTGGTTGTGAGTAGCAACGACTACAACAGGCATTTCCTCGTCGATCAGGGCGATAGGTCCGTGCTTCATTTCGGCAGCTGGATAACCTTCGGCATGGATATAGCTGATTTCCTTCAGTTTCAGTGCACCTTCCAATGCTACAGGGTAGTTATAGCCACGACCCAAGTAGAGGAAATTGTGAGCGTAGGTGAAGACACGGGAAATGTCACGAATGCGGTCGTTCAGCTCAAGCACTTTCTTCATCTTTTCAGGAATAGAGTTCAGTTCCTGAACCAATTGGATGTAGTCCTCATGTGCGATGGTGCCACGTGCCTTTCCAATGGCGAGAGCCAGCATGGTGAGGACAGTGACTTGACCTGTGAATGCTTTGGTGGAAGCCACACCGATTTCTGGACCCACGTGGATATAGGAACCCGTATCGGTTGCACGAGGAATAGATGAACCGATGGCGTTGCAAATGCCATAGATGAACGAACCACGTTCTTTTGCCAACTGAACGGCAGCCAACGTGTCGGCAGTTTCTCCCGACTGGGAAATGGCAATGACCACATCGCTCGAGTCAATCACAGGATTGCTGTAACGGAATTCAGAGGCATATTCCACTTCGACAGGGATTCGACAAATACCTTCAATGAGTTGTTTGCCGATGAGAGATGCATGCCAGCTCGTTCCGCAAGCCACGATGATGATGCGTCGAGCATTGATGATTTTCTCACCATGGTCGATGACTGCTGAAAGCACCACGTTGTTGGCTTCCACATTCACACGTCCACGCATGCAGTCTGTCAAACATTTAGGCTGTTCGAAAATCTCTTTCAGCATGAAATGAGGGAATCCGCCTTTTTCTATCTGGTCGAGGTTGAGGTCGATTTGTTTCACCTCGTGATCCATCTTTTCATTGTTGATGTTGACGAAATCAACATCTCCTGTTTTGCGGTTGATGACAGCGATGTCCTTGTCCTCCAAATAAACCACCTTGTTGGTGTATTCAATGATAGGGGAGGCGTCGGAACCCAAGAAGAATTCGTCCTTGCCAATTCCCACAACGAGTGGACTACTCTTGCGGGCAGCGATGATTTCGTCTGGATTATTCTTGTCGAGCAGCGCAATGGCATACGCTCCAATCACCTGATGAAGAGCCATACGTACTGCGGTGAGCAAGTCGGTATGACGCTTCAGACGAATGTATTCGATGAGTTGAACAATCACTTCAGTATCTGTGTGGCTTTTGAATTCCACACCTTTTGCCATGAGTCCCTCCTTCAGCGTAGCATAATTTTCGATGATGCCGTTGTGGATGATGGCAAGATTTCCTGAATTGGAAATGTGAGGATGGGCATTGGTGGAGTTTGGCTCTCCATGAGTTGCCCAGCGTGTGTGAGCGATACCTACAGTTCCGCTAACGTCCTTGTCTTCGACATAGGCTTCAAGGTCTGCTACCTTGCCTTTTGTTTTGTAAACTTGCAGGTCTCCTTTTTCGGTGATAAGTGCCACACCAGCACTATCATAACCTCTGTATTCCAATCTCTTAAGTCCCTTGATGAGAACAGGGTAAGCATTGCGCTTTCCAATATATCCAACTATACCGCACATAAAAAATAAGTTTTTGAGTTTTTAAGTTGTTGAGTTTTTAAGTTATCGCGGAAAAATATCTTCTTACTTTAAACGTTAAACGTTAAACTTTAAACGATAATTTTGAGTTTGTGTATAAAAACAATGAGAGCCCACTTGGGGCTTTCATAAAAGTAAACTCTGCTAACTCAACTGTGAATGACGGCTGTTGAGTTAGCAGAGCTTTTGAGTTTAAAAATAAGTATGTGATTGAAGCTTCATCATGGTTATTTCAGAATACCAAGTTCTTTGAAACTATCAACGAGGGCTGAAACACAAGTGTCAACCTGTTCCTTTGTGTGAGTAGCCATCAGTGCCACGCGAACGAGTGTGTCTTGTGGAGCACATGCTGGTGGAATCACAGGGTTGATAAACACGCCTCTGTCGAAAGCCAAGCGAGTCACTTCGAAGGTCTTAGCAGCATCGCGCACATAAAGAGGAATGATAGGACTCTCTGTTTCGCCAATTTCAAAACCTGCATCCTTGAATTGCTTCAGTGCATAGTTCGTAATCTTCCAAAGGTTTTCCTGACGCTCTGGCTCACTCTTGATAATATGGAGTGCTTCGAGTGCAGCAGCAGTGGCTGCAGGAGTGTTGGAAGCCGAGAAGATATAAGTACGAGAGTTATGGCGCAGCCAGTTGATGGTGTCGTGGTCGGAAGCAATGAAACCACCGATTGATGCCAGCGACTTTGAGAATGTACCCATGATGAGGTCCACATCGTCTGTTACACCAAAATGGTCGCATGTTCCACGTCCGTTTCTACCAAACACGCCAAGGCCATGAGCTTCATCTACCATGATGGCAGCGTCGTACTTCTTCTTGAGTTCAACGATTTGTGGCAGTTTTGCAAGGTCACCTTCCATGGAGAAGAGACCGTCGGTAATAATCAACTTGATGGCATCTGGACGGCAGCGTTTCAGTTCTCGCTCCAAATCCTCCATGTCGTTGTGCTTGTAATGGAAGAATGTAGAAACGGAGAGGCGGCGTCCATCTACGATAGATGCGTGGTCGCGGTCGTCACCAAGTATGTAGTCATTGCGTCCTGTAAGGCAAGGCACAACACCCGAGTTCACAGTGAAACCTGTAGAAAAAACGAGTGCTTCGTCTTTGCCGACGAATTCAGCGAGTTCCTGCTCCAATTGGATATGAATATCGAGTGTTCCGTTCAGGAAACGAGAACCTGCGCATCCAGTACCATACTTTTTGGTTGCATTCACTGCAGCCTCTACAATCCGCTTATCGTATGTGAGTCCCATATAAGAATTAGAACCGAACATGAGCACCTTCTTGCCGCTCATGGTCACTTCTGTATCCTGATGGCTGTCGATTTCGCGGAAATAAGGATAGATGCCCGCTTCCATGTACTTCTGCGGTTCCCTATACTTACTCAATTTTTCTTGTAATAAACCCATAATCTGATTTATGATTGACTTGCTATTCTTTGCTGTCTTTGAGCAAAAATACCCTCATTTTGAAGATGTTGCAATGCCAATTTGATTTGTATTTAGAGACTATCTAAATTTAGTTTACAACTAAACAGGCTGCAAAGTTAATCAAAAAATGCTGAATAGCACGTCTTTTTTGTTAAAAAAAACATCTTAGAGACAAAAAAAGGTAAAGGAGAGTTGAAAACAAGAATTATTTTGTTCTCGAATTCCAATGTGCGAAATACTACCATGCTAAAGGAAACAACGTGATGGAATAAGTTTCCCACCACGCTGTTTACAGTACCATTAAGGATAAAGGTGGGTTCTTATGAAAGCACCTTATAATATATAATAATGGTTGATTACTTCACGTAAATCCTGTAGTTCTTCACACTGCCAGGAGCACCTTGTTCAGCGCGTGGCAGATATTCAATGCCGCTCACCGTCTGCTCCGCACCGAGGTCGATGACGAGAAGGTGAGGGAAACTAGCACCCTTCGACGTCTGCCAGTAAGTCGATTCCTGCAAGTCATAGACCTTGTCACCCGTGTGGTTGCCATTTTCGTTTTCGCTATCGGCATACTTCGTTGTCCAAGGTTCGCGGCTGAGACGCTTGCCTTGTGCATCGAGTGCGTAGATTTCAGCGATGGCACTCACTTCCTGACCGTCTTGAGCAGAGAGACATTCAATGCAGAGCAATCTGCCCTTTGCCTGCTTAGCAAAGTTCACTTTCTGCCAACCGTTGCCAGCTGTAAATGCGCCCGTTGCAGCAGGAGTGTCGGAGTTGAGGTCTGGCTTGTCGCCAATGTTGTTGTGCTTGTTGCTCTTCTCCAGCTGCAACTTGTCGAGTTCAGGTTTGTCCTGTCCCCAAACCACAGCCTCTTTCGGACCAACCACATCGAGCACAATGACCTCGTTCTTGCCCTTCTTCAACCAGCAGCCAGGCACGTAGAGCGTCTGCTGAGGGCCAATGCTCCAGATGCGACCCATAGCATGACCGTTCACATACACTTGTCCCTTGCCCCATGTCTCGAAGTTCAGGAACGTGTCGCCCACCTTCGAGAGATTGAAGTAGCCACGATAATAGCCACGCTTACCCATGTGGTCGCCAAGAGGTTTTCCTAAGGAATTAGGGTAGGCATCAGAGTCGAAAGAACGGGATGCTCTGTAGTAGTCGTCAGAGATAGGAGTCATCGTCCAACGCTTGAGCGTCCATGCCACCTCGTTACCGTCTATCTCAGTATTAATAACTACATCGCCCACTATTCCCTTGAAGTCTTTAATGGCACGCCCGAAGTTGATACGTCCCATAGCTTCTACGAGGATGCTCATCTTCTGTCCCTGCTTGATGGCAGGTAGCGTTAAACTCTTCTCGTTCTTCACGCGGTCTATTTTGCCTATATATACATCGTCGATGAACACCTGTGCGTAGTCGTGAGCATCCATTGTCAGCACGCTCTGAACAGGAACTTCTGGGAGTTTTGTCACGTAATACGTCATGCCCCAGCCCAAATCCATTTCTTCGAAAGTCATTGGATTGACCGCAGGGATAAGATGCTGATTTCTATGGAAAGGTGCAAACTCCTTCAGCTCAAACTTTGGCACCGTGATAATTGGCATTGGAGCCTTAGGCACAGCAGGCATCTTCTTGCCGTCGTTGTACTTCGCCATCATCTCGCGAAGTTGGTAGAACTTAGGAGTGGCAAGACCATATTCGTTGATAGGCGCATCATAGTCGTAGCTGGTAACGTCAGGAGCAAAGCCAGGACTGTTCGCACCTGCCCAGTGTCCGAAACTCGTACCGCCGTGCGTCATGTAGAGCGAGAAGCTGATACCCTTCGAAAGCATTTCGTCCATGCCATCCACCATGTCCTTGGCATCGCGGGTTTCGTGGCGAGCGCCCCATTTGTCAAACCAACCGCTCCAGAATTCGGAGCACATCTTTGGAGCATCAGGACGGAGCTGTCCGAGGCGACGGAACTGCTGGTCGATGTTGGCACCCGTGCCGAAGTTCATCGTCCACACCAAGTCGTCCAATCCGTTCTTCTCGAAGTTCGAGCTCCAGTCGCACTGGAAGAGAGCCAAGTCCTTACCATAGATGCCACGCAGACAATCTCTGATGGCGCTCACGTAAGGCTTGTCCTCGCCATAGCTACCATATTCGTTCTCCACCTGCACCATGATGATAGGTCCGCCCTTCTGAATCGTGAGACCAGCGAGTTGTTCGCCCACCTTCTCCTCAAAGATTTTCACACGTTCCATGAAGTAAGGGTCCTGCTCACGCAAGCGGATATCCTTCTTCTTCAGCAACCACCAAGGCAGACCGCCCATTTCCCATTCCGCACAAACGTATGGACCAGGACGCACAATCACGTACATGCCATTCTTCTGAGCCAATTTACAGAATGCAGCCACGTCGTTGTTGTCCGAGAAGTCGAACTGACCTTCGTGTTGCTCGTGGATGTTCCAGAAAATATAAATACAAATGGTGTTCATGCCCAGTGCCTTCGCCATCTTGATGCGGTGGTCCCAATAAGCACGAGGAATGCGAGGGTAGTGCATTTCTGCTGCCTTCACGATGAACGGTTTTCCATTCAGCATGAACGATCCTTTGCCAGCCTCGAAAGTACCCTTCTTCTGTGCCATCATTGGCAAACAAGAAAAGGAACAGAGTAGTAATAACAATGTTAAAAGTTTCTTCATGAGTCGTAATATTTATCAGGGATATTTTTCAGAAATTTGTTTTTTATCAGGGATTTTAAGGATTTTAAGGATTGTAAAGCAATGAGGAAAAATCCTTCCAATCCTTAAAATCCCTGATGAGTATCATTGATTAAGCCTTGACAGGAATGTCTTCGATTCTCTGCTGATGTCTGCCTCCTTCAAATTCCGTCGTGAGGAATTCGTCCATGATTTTGCGAGCCATCTCGTTGTCGATGAAACGTCCTGGCATCACGAGCACATTGGCGTTGTTGTGCTGACGGATGAGATGAGCAATCTCAGGAATCCAGCACAATCCAGCACGAATGCTTTGGTGCTTGTTGAGCGTCATAGAAATACCCTCACCACTACCACACATGGCAATGCCTGGATACACTTCACCCTTCTCGATGCCCTCTGCCAAAGCATGTCCATAAGTGGCATAGTTGCAAGAGTCAGGCGTGTAAGTGCCATAGTCCTTGTAAGGGATACCCTTTTCTTCCAAATACTGTTTCACGAATTGCTTCAGTGGGAATGCAGCGTGGTCGCTGGCAATTCCAATGGTTTTGATTTCCATATCTTTTGCTATTTTTAGTTTAAGTTAGTTTACAAGTAATACGATTTACAAAGATACAGCGATTTTGCCAAAATGCAAAATTCTCACTCAAAAATCTTCACTTCATCATCTCTGCCCAATGCATTCCTGCATAGACAGCGAGAACACCAACCACCACACTCACTCCTATGTATAAAGCGGAGAGAAGAACATCGCCCGTGCGCATCATTGAAAAGGATTCGTTAGCAAAAGTGCTGAAGGTGGTGAATCCGCCACAAAAACCTGTGACGAGCAGCAGTTTCATTTCGGGAGAAACAGAGCCTCGCAGCATCAGTCCCGTCAATAATCCGATGAGTAACGAACCAAGGATATTCACAGTGAGGGTGCCCCAAGGAAATGTTCCCAGGGAGAGTTTTGATATGAGATAGCGGCACACTGAACCGATAGCGCCGCCCAAAGCTACCAATAATATATTTCGTAATTCCATCGAGTTGATTTTGAGAATCTGAAAGTTTCAGCAAAAGTAATGAATTTAAATGAAACCACAAAAAATAAACTAACTCTACACCAGTTCGGGATAAGAAAGGGGATTGTCTGCATCGGTTGGGGGGATTGTCTGCGGTAGTTTTTGGGATTCTCAGACCCTCACGTGTGGATATTCTGAACCGCTCCTTTGAATTCAACTAGTTGCCGAGGGCTCGTTATCGAATCAGCGAGGGCTCGGCGTTGCGATAACGAAGGCTCGCCATAACAACGTTGAGGGCTCGGCGTTTCAGTAAAATCAAAGGAAAACGCCAGAACATCCGAAGGAATGGTTCTGAAGATTCGAAGGATAGATTGGCTTTTGCTTAGCTGAAGGTTCAGAAGAACCAAAGGAGTGTGCCAGTATATTCGTTCACATTTATCTTTTCCTGAATTCCTTGGGTCCCATGCCACGCATCCTTCGGAAGAATTTAGAGAAGGAGGCTTGGTCGGCGAAGTGGAGATTCTCAGCAATTTGGTTGATGGATGCCTCTGTAGTTTGAAGCTGATAGGTGGCTTCCATGAGTAGCAGACGATTCAGATAGGCAACTACGGTGTCGCCTGTGATGCTTTTCACGACGCGCGAGAGATAGATAGGGGTGATGTGAAGGCGGTCGGCATAGAATGCGAGGTTACGATGCTCGATGAAATGCTGATGAGCTAATTGAATGAAGTCGGTGAACAGTTGTTCGATGCGCTCTGAATAGCGTCCTTGTCGGATGCTACGCTCCTGAATGTCCATGAGGTCGAGCAAGAAAAGCGTGTAGAGGGTGTTGAGGACATCGCGCTTGAATTGATGTGGTTTTTGCTGATAGTCCAGAATCTGTCGCATGATGCTGACGAGGTGGTCTGCATCGGTAGGAGAGAGAGCCAGTTTGTGTTCGTCGAGAATCATGATGGAAAAATAGGTGGCATGAGTCATCAGTCGGACTATGGGCGAGGAAAGGGTGAGGTTCTCATCTGCCAACAAGCAAGTGCTTCGATAGTCGTCGGTGCCACTGACGATGGTGCAGGTAGCTCCTGGTATGTAGCAATAGAGGTCGCCTGCCGAGAGGTGCACCTCGCTACCATTGTGGATGAGACTGAGATGCCCATGTGTGACGATGGTGAAGGTGTAGCAGGCAAGTGTGTCATTCATGTTGTTGGTGAGGAATGTCTCATCAAGCCTATTTTCGCGACAGAATATTTTGCAGTCGGGTTCACAATCGAAACCGACGACATCATGAAGAAATTCTGCTAATTGATACATCTAGAAAATTAAAAATTAAAAATGAAAAGTGAAAAATGCCTTCCGGATGAAATCGCTTCACGCTCCACACTTCACGCTCCACGCTTCTCGCTTCACGCTCCACACTTCTCGCTTCACGCTCCACGTACTAACCGAAATTCCCGCAAAGATAACAAGAAAAAACCATAAAAGTTTGTTTCAGACTAATTTTGTTTTGTGAGAAATGAATCAGCTACTGAAATAAGAACTATCTTTGCAAAAACTAAAATCATGAATGGAACTTATGAAACGATGGATGACCTTCATATTAGGATGGCTTATTGGTGCTTCTGCCTTTGTGACCTTTGCCATAGAAAAAAGTTTTCCGATTGTTTCGGAGCAAGACAATGGACAATGGTTCGCGCTCTTTCAGCAGAGACAGGCTGCTTCGTTGTGGACTGATGGACAGGATGCAAAGGTGGTGTCTATTGCTGCGGAGTTGTTTGCGGATGATGTGGAACGGGTCGGAAAGGTTCGTCCTCTTGTTCGCCAAGCACAAAAGCTGAAGGAGCTGAAAGGCAACCATGTTGTCATTATCGGAACTGTGGGGCAGAGTCGTTTGATAGATGCATTGGTGAAGTCAGGAAAACTCGATGTGAGAAACATTCGCGGTAAGTGGGAATCGTTCGTCGTCACTACCTTGCAACGTCCTTTCAGGGGAGTGGAACAAGCCTTGGTGTTGGCAGGAAGTGACCGACGTGGCACTGCCTTCGCAGCGCTTTCCCTCTCCGAAGCCATTGGTGTGTCGCCGTGGTATTGGTGGGCAGACGTGAATCCTCAGCCACGTACGAGTGCATACGTGGAGCCAGGGGTGTTCGTGCAGGGAGAACCCTCGGTGAAGTATCGTGGATTCTTCATCAATGATGAGCGATTTGGTGGATGGGCTCGTTGGGCAGAGGAACAGTTTGAAAAGGAAACGCATCAGGTGGGTCCGAAGACCTATCAAAAGGTGTTTGAACTATTGCTTCGCCTGAAGGGTAACTATCTTTGGCCAGCGATGCATCCAGGCACATTGCCTTTCAATTTCAATGCAGAGAATGCTCGCCTTGCTGATGATTATGCCATCGTGATGGGTACTTCCCACTGCGAACAGATGTTGCGCAACAATGAGGGCGAATGGAAGGCTGTGGGCACCTACGGTGACTTCAACTACATCACCAACCGACAGACGATGCTCCGCTATTGGGAGGAGCGCATTCAAACCAACGGTCGCTACGAAAACACCTATACTCTGGGACTGCGTGGCGTGCATGATTATCCGATGGAGGGAGCGAACACCAACGAGGAGCGTGTGCGCCTCATGCAACAAGCCATAAACGACCAGCGCGACATCTTGCAGCGCAACATTCAGCGGCCTATCGAGGAAATTCCACAGGTGCTTTGCACATACGAGGAGGTGTTGGATGCTTATCATAGTGGTCTCCAAGTGCCCGACGACGTGACCTTGCTCTGGTCGGACGACAAGCAGGGATACCTACGAAACCTCTGCAATCCAGAGGAACGGAAGCGAAAGGGTGGAGCAGGGGTGTATTACCACCTTTCCTATCATGGTGATCCCGACAGCTGGTTTTGGCTTAGTCCACTTTCTCCTGCACTCGTTTCCTCAGAGATGACTAAGGCATACGAATATGGTGCCGACAAGATATGGGTGTTCAATGTGGGCGACATCAAACCAGCCGAGAAGGAACTCTCCTTCGCGATGGAACTGGCATGGGACGTGAAACGATGGACACCTGAACGAGCACACGAATTCACGAAGGATTGGATAGAACGAACTCTTGACGTTAATCCTGAGCAAGCAGAACAACTCACTGCCTTGCAAAATCTGTACTATCGTCTGATGGCATACGGCAAGGAATTCCATACCCGTTGGCTCGACTATTCTGAACAGGAAATAACGAAGCGTTTGCAGGATTGGAACAGGCTGTCTGCCGCTGTGGAGAATGTAGCGAACCAAGTGCCTTCGCATCAGCGTGCGTCCTTCTTTGAACTCTTTGTCTATCCCATCAGAGGAGCTGCCTTGATGAATCGTTATGTGCTGGCGGCACGCATGAGTAGGGCGCAGGCATCCGAAGGAAAGGCATCTTGTCTGGACTATTCCCGCATGGCATTGGCAGCCAAGGACTCACTCGACCAACTCACACATTATTATAATGACACGCTGCTCGGGGGCAAGTGGAGCCACTTTTTTAATTGGCATCCCAACTGGTATCTCGATGGAAAGCGCGAAGTGATGCAAGTGGCAGATGCAGCACTGCTCAGCAAGGCAATATCTTCTCCTACGCCACAGCTCTTGTTTCATCAGCGCGAGGGTTATCGTGGAGAAAAGATGCGGCTTTCTTTTGTTTCAGACAAACCTGGTACGCTTCCGCTTTGGGTGAGGGCACGAACGCATATCAACCACAATTCTTTCGAAGCAACAGACAATGTTTTCTGCCAAGTGTTAGCCAACGGCAGTTCCTTCTCAGGTTCCGCTCAGCCTCATGGCAATATTTGGCATACCGACATGATTGGTCCTTTGTGGTCGGAATTGGGAGAAATTCCTATAGTTGTTGGCAAGAACCTACTCACCATCGCCCACATCGATAGTCTTGCCACTCTCTATGATGTGTTCTTGGGCGTTCAACCACCGTTCGATGCCGAACCTCTGAAACGAATCAAAGCTTCTGAATACAGTCAAAGTCATCAGGGACGTCAAGGCACACTGACCACCCTGCCCATGTTGGGGTATGTAGATGGAGTGACAGTGATTCCTTACTTGACGGATTCGTATGAACTGACTGACCTTGCTGCTGCTCCGTGGGTGAAATATGAAGTGGAAGTAGGGAGCGAAGGTGGTGAGTTGGAAATCCGCACATTGCCAACGCTCAGGGTTTATGCAGGGCGACAAGCACGGTATGCGGTGAGCATCGATGGTAACCAGCCACAGGTGTTCTCTATCCACGAAGGTGACTACACTTCCGAATGGCGATGGAATGTGTTACGTGGTTATACCCGTCGTTTCTTGCCTCTGAAACCGAACGCTTCAGGTTGGCACACTGTGCAAATCTATCTGATGGACCCTGGTATTGTCCTTGAGGAAATCTGTATCCGCCAACTGGGACAATAGTTTGGTTTGCTTCAGACAAATTTTGTTTTGTATTGTATAACGATAATTCGCAAAAATAACTTATCTTTGCAGTCGCAAATATTTTCTAACACTCTAACTATAAAAAGCTATGGATAAACAAAAATCTATTGAAGCATTACAGTTTTTCGTAACAGGACTTTCAGAAGGAGCATTTGTTCACAAGTTGCAGGGACAGATGTTCAAGTCGCAAGGATTCACCAAATTAGGTGAAAAGTACATGGACCATTTCTCAGAGGAAATGGGCTGGGTTGAGAAGTTTGTTGACCGTATCCTCGACCTTGGTGGTGAAATCAAGGCTGAAGGTATGAAACCACGCGAACTGGTGTGTGACCCTGTGGAGTACCTTAAGGCAGACCTCGCCATTCAGGTGGCTGGTGTTGACTTGCTCTACAAGTGCATGGAAACTCTCATTGGCGACCCTACCACTTACGACATCATGAAGGGGTATCTTGCTGACGAGGAAGAAGATCTCTATTGGAGTCAAGGTCAATTGGAATTCATCGACAAGGTGGGTGTGCAGAATTGGCTCATGATGCAAATTTAATAACGACAAATAACAGTTCAATATGGAAGGTATCAAAAAAGTATATGACTTCTTGGAAGATGCCAAGACGTTTTATTTAGCAACCGTTGAAGGCGACCAAGCACGCGTACGACCATACGGTGCCATGTTGTTCTTCGAGGACAAAATCTATATCATGGCATTTGGCAAGACTAACGCAACTCGTCAGATTGCCCAGAATCCAAAGGCTGAGATTTGTGCGTTCAAAGGTATGACGCTCCGCATCGAGTGCAAACTTATAGAGGACAATCGCCCAGAAGTAGGCAAAGCACTTGTTGACAAGATGCCTGTGCTGAAACCAGCTCTCGGTGAGAATGGCGAAAATGGCGTGATGTACTATCTGTCGGATGCCACCGCTTGCTTCTTTAAGATGATGGAGTTGGTAGAGACCATTAAGTTTTAAATCCTCATAATAACAACTGAAAAACATGAAAGAAAAAGTATTACAGTGCATGCTCGAAGCAGGTAAACCCGTTTCAGCAGGCGACGTGACAAAGGCTTTGGGCGCTGACCGCAAGGAAGTGGATAAGGCTTTTGCAGAACTGAAGAAAGAAGGCGCTATCGTTTCCCCTGTTCGTTGCAAGTGGGAACCAGCTAACAAGTAGAAAGGGCATCCAGCCCCCTCCAACTCCCCCAAGGGGGAGGGTTACCATCCGGATAGCTTCTCTCTTCCCCCCTTGGAGAAGTTGGATGGGCATAATTTCATTTTCTATGGATATTAAAGCAATCAGAATGTTCGACGGAGGCTTCATGACGCAAGCCTTCGCATTTGGAGGTGAAGATGCCAAAGGAACTTACGACGATCAGATTCTGTATCGTAGTTCTTTGCAGAATTTCCTCATTGATACAGGCAAGGAAGTGATACTCGTGGACACTGGTTTTGAGAACGGATTTGCAGCTCCTGCCAAGAAACTCGGTGCTCCGCTCTATATGGGAGAGAAGGTTGGCGACTTTATGGAGTCATTCTCAGCTCTTGGCTACCAACCCGAACAGGTGACGAAGATTCTCATTACCCATAAGCATCCTGACCACTCCGGCGCCCTCAAGTATTTCCCTCATGCCCAGGTTTATGTGGGTTCAGAGGATGCCGATGCCCTGAAGTTGGAAGGCGAGAACATCGTTCGCTGCACATACAAAGATGGTGCTTACGAAAACTTCCCTGCTTCAGAGACCGTCGCTCCTGGCATTCATTTCATCAAGGCTGTGGGACATACGAAAGGCAATAGCATCGTCATTGTTGAAGATGGCGACCTCTTCTATCTGTTCCATGGCGACGTCACCTATTGTGATGCGGCATTGAAAGCCAACAAACTGAGTATCGTCTTCGAGGACATCAAGGCAGCTCGCGACACACTCGACCGTGTGCGCGAATTCATTGCCCATCATCCTACCGTCTATCTCTCCACCCACTGTCCAGAGGGTTATGAGAACTTGGAAATGAAGCGCATCATGAAACTATAAGGTCGTTTCAAGCACAGAGGTGTGGCGATAGAGCTGCAATTCTGAATATCAATCCGCAGATTCTGAGTGAATATGCGGATTTGTTTGTATATTTGCACTGCCATAGATTCTTGACAGGCACTTATTGTAGAACTCAAAAATGTAGGAAAATGACAGATTTCAGACCCATGAGGCGTAATCGCCAACAACTATCGGAGGAAGAGAATATAGAGATATTGCAGAAGGCAACTTCTGGTGTGTTGGCTCTGTTGGGCGACAATGGCTATCCTTACGCTGTGCCTATTAGTTATGTGTATGCCGATGGAAGGATTTATTTCCACAGTGCCCTGAGCGGGCATAAGGTGGATGCCATCAGGAGTTGCGACAAGGCATCCTTCTGTGTTATCGCGCAAGATGATGTGAAGCCAGAGAAATACACAAGCTTTTTTCGTAGTGTCATTGCATTTGGGAGAATACACATAGAAGAGGATGAAGCTGAGAAGTTGGCAATAGCCCGACTACTTGGCAACAGATACAACCCGAATCATGAAGAAGCTCTTCAAAAAGAAATAGAGGGAGGGTTGTCAAGAATGTTGGCGATTCGATTGGATATCGAGCATTTAACGGGGAAAGAGGCTATTGAATTAGTAAGGCAAAGAGGGGATAGATGAAGGATGGACCGAAGGCGGAACCTTCGGGAACGGTGGCGCGGATGGAGGAATGGGCCGAAGGCGGAACCTTCGGGGACGGTGGCGGGAATGGAGGAGGGGATTATGAATTGGAAATGGATTGGGAGTAGAAGTTGATGAATGATTGGTTGCAAAGACGAATGCCGCCTGGGGTGGGATAGTTGCCAGTGAAGTACCAATCACCGTGGTGGTGAGGACAGGCGGCATGGAGTCCTTCGATGCTTTGGAAAACCAGTTCGATGGGTGTGGTAACGCCTGCGGGACGAAGCATCTCTACCATTTTTTCGTTTAGTTCTTGAGTGGTGAAAGGTTGATAGAGACGTTTCACCGGGAGAGATTGGTCGGCAGGAGCTTTCTGCAGTTCGGTTTGGCATTGGTTATAGACTTCTGTGAGTAATTCATCCATTCCTCGTTCTTGCAGGAGAGCGATGCAAGCACGAAAGGCGATGAACTCGTCGAGGTTTGCCATGTCGATGCCATAGAAATCAGGATAGCGAATTTGTGGAGCACTGCTGACGAGAACGATTTTCTTGGGGTGGAGACGGTCGAGAATCTTGATGATGCTCTCCTTGAGTGTCGTACCACGGACGATGCTATCGTCAATGACAACAAGGTTGTCCTCGTTGGGACGAACCACACCATAGGTGATGTCATAGACGTGGGCGGCAAGGTCGTTGCGCTCTTCTTGTCCGTCGGTGATGAAGGTACGCAGTTTGATGTCTTTCCAAGCTATCTTCTCGAAACGCACGTCGTGTCCTTGACGCATGAAACCATGGAGGAGACCGTAATAAGCCACTTCGGCGGTGTTGGGGATGAAGGAGAATACGGTGTTTGAAACATCGTCATGGATGGCAGAAGTGACGGCAGGAACCAATAGTTCACCAAGGCGCTGACGCTCACGATAGATGTCGCGGTCGTTGCCACGACTGAAATAGATGCGCTCGAAAGAACATGCGCCTTTTCCTGCATTCGAGGATGAAGGGAGGGAGTTCGGAATGATTTCAGAAAGCGTGATTTTGCCTTGACGATTCACGATGAGAGCGTTGCCTGGTGGCAGTTCGCTAATATCTTCGACTTGGAGGTCGAAGGTGGTTTGGAGGACGGGACGCTCGGAAGCAAGTGCTACGATTTCATCATCTTGATAGTAGAAGGCAGGACGGATGCCCCAAGGGTCGCGCATGGAGAAGAACTCGCCTGAGCCTGTCAATCCGCAGATGACATAACCACCATCGAATTGAGGCATCGTGGTTTTCAGTACGTTTGCCATCTCCACATGCGAGTCAATGTAATCGGTGATGGCAGTGTCTTTCAGTCCTTGCTCTTTGGCGAGGACATAGTTGCGCTCCACCTCACGGTCTAAGCGATGCCCCATCAGTTCGAGCATGATGTAGGAGTCGCTGTAGATGCGTGGAAATTGTCCTTGTTGCGTGAGTTGTAGGAACACCTCGTCGATGTTGGTCATGTTGAAGTTTCCACAAAGACAGAGGTTTTTGGCACGCCAATTGTTGCGACGCAGGAAAGGATGGACGAAGGTGAGTCCACTCTTGCCCGTAGTGGAATAGCGAAGATGTCCCATGAGGAGTTCTCCCGCAAAGTTATCATGGGTGCGCGAGAAAATCTCCGTGATGGCATCCTTGCCTTGTGCCTTTTCACGAAACATATATTCTTGTCCTGGCACAGCATCGAGGTGGACGGAAGCGATGCCCGCTCCCTCCTGTCCTCTGTTGTGCTGCTTCTCCATCATCAGATAGAGCTTGTTCAGTCCGTAGAGGCGTGTACCATATTTCTGCTCATAATACTCAATTGGTTTCAGTAGGCGAATCATTGCCACGCCGCATTCATGCTTCAAAGGCTCCACGAGGGTGTTCTAAAATTAAAAATGAAAAATTAAAAAAGCAAATGATAACTGCCATCCGGATGGCATTCTCCTCCCCTCGGGGAGGACGGGAGGGGGCTTGGAGAGGGCTGGAGGAGCTAATAGGCTTGCTCATGTACTCCACTCACGGCACGTCCGCTTGGGTCGTTGAGCTTTTTGAAGGCTTCGTCCCATTCACGAGCGATGGCGGTGGAACAAGCGACGCTAGCTTCCTGTGGTACACTGCGGGCAGCAGAGTCGCTTGGGAAGTGCTCGGCAAAGATACTGCGGTAATAGTATTCCTCTTTGTTCAACGGAGTGTTGATGGGGAAACGCTCAGCAGCGTGTGCCATCTGCTCGTCGGTCACTGCTTCGGCTGTGATACGCTTGAGTGTATCTATCCATGAGTAGCCCACACCATCGCTGAACTGTTCCTTCTGTCGCCAGGCAATCGCCTCGGGCAACATGTCAGCAAACGCTTCACGGAGGATGCGCTTCTCCATGGTTTGTCCTGGACACATCTTGGCTTCGGGGTTCGTGCGCATTGCCACGTCGAGAAATTCTTTGTCGAGGAATGGCACACGACCTTCCACGCCCCATGCCGACAGACTCTTGTTGGCACGCAGGCAATCGTACATGTAGAGTTTGGAGAGTTTGCGCACGGTTTCGTCGTGGAAATCCTTGGCACTCGGTGCCTTGTGGAAGTAGAGGTAGCCACCAAAGATTTCGTCAGCACCCTCACCCGAAAGCACCATCTTGATACCCATCGACTTGATGACGCGAGCAAGGAGGTACATCGGTGTGGAGGCACGAACTGTGGTCACATCGTAGGTCTCAATGAAATAGATGACATCGTGGAGGGCATCGAGTCCCTCTTGGATGGTGTAGTTGATTTCGTGGTGAACCGTGCCGATGTAGTCGGCAACGAGACGTGCCTTTTCCAAATCTGGCGCACCTTTCAGTCCTACGGCAAAGGAATGGAGTCGTGGCCAATAGGCACGCGTCTGTCCGTTGTCCTCAATGCGGTTTTCGGAATAGCGCTCGGCAATGGCAGAAACGATACTGGAATCGAGTCCACCGCTGAGCAATACGCCGTATGGCACATCAGACATCAACTGGCGCTTCACGGCTTGGCGGAGAGACTGACGGATTTCTTCTTCGTCGGAACCGTTATTCTTAACGGCATCATACTCCATCCAGTCGCGCTGGTAATAGCGCTTGATGCCTGGATTCTTGCTCCAATAATAATGACCAGGTAGGAATGGTTCGTAACGTTCGCACTGCCCTTCGAGGGCTTTCAGTTCGGATGCCACATAGACGGTTCCGTCGGCATCGTAACCTATATATAAAGGTATCACGCCGATAGGGTCGCGAGCAATCAGGAATTCGTCGTTCTCATGGTCGTAGAGTGCGAAGGCAAAAATGCCACTGATTCGCTCCAAGAAAGGAGGAAAAGCGTCGGAGTCGGTGGATGTGAGGGATGCTCTCCACTCTCGGTAAAGAGCAAGGATGACCTCGCAGTCGCTGCCCGTTTGAAACTCATATCTGCCTGCAAATTGTTTTCTGATTTCCTGATGATTATAGATTTCACCATTCACGGCAAGTACCTGTTTGCCATCGGGCGAAAACAGAGGCTGCTTACCACTTTCGGGGTCCACAATACTCAGTCGCTCGTGCGCCAAGATGGCAGAACCACCACACCAGATGCCACTCCAGTCTGGTCCGCGATGACGAAGTTTCTGACTCATTGACAATGCTTTCTGTCTCAGTTGGGGAGTCTGCTCCTTCAATTGAAATATTCCTACTATTCCACACATGATGAGATTTACTATTTACGGATTTACTATTTACAGATTTGCGATTTACTATTTTCTTCTGTATTCTTAAAGATAAGAAAGATAAAGATAATTTGTTTGGGCGGGATATTCGGCAGCGAGGGTATCTACTTGGTTGACAGTAGGTACGATGTCGAGCTCTTTGCGCCATCGACGGATGGTGAGTCCAGACTCCTCATGGCTCATGAAAGCCTCTAATCCGAGGGCACGACCAATTTGGAAGTCCGAGAAACCATAGACTTTCGCTTCATGGAGCAAATCAACGAACTCTGGTGCTTCGAGGTACTCAAGAAGTTCGCTCTGCTCCATCAACTGCGCGAGTTCGGAGAGATGACCGAATTGATGGAGATGTTCGTCGATACTGACGATATGACGTAGTTTAGCAAGGAACCAGCGGTCAATCATCGTGAGTTGATGAATCTGCTCATCAGTGTAACCCATTTGCATCGCCTTCGAAACGACGAAAATACGCATATCGGTAGGAGCATGGAGAGCACCATCCACATCACGGATGCGAAGCTCGTGGTTTTCTACAAAGCCATGCATGCCTTGGCTAATCATGCGAAGTCCCTTTTGCAATGCCTCTTCGAAGGTGCGACCAATAGCCATCACCTCACCGACGCTTTTCATGGATGAACCCAATTCGCGTGCTACGCCGTGGAACTTCGAGAGGTCCCAACGCGGAATCTTACAAACCACATAGTCGAGGGCTGGCTCAAAGAATGCGGAAGTGGTCTGTGTGACGGAGTTCTTCAATTCAAACAAACCATAGCCAAGACTGAGTTTGGCAGCCACAAAAGCAAGTGGATAGCCCGTAGCTTTCGACGCCAATGCGGAGGAACGCGAGAGGCGTGCATTCACCTCAATGACTCGATAATCCTCTGAAGCGGGGTCGAGTGCATATTGCACGTTACACTCACCGACAATGCCGATGTGGCGAATGATCTTGATGGCGAGCGCACGCAATTTATGGTATTCGCTGTTGGTGAGCGTCTGACTTGGTGCGACGACAATGGATTCACCCGTGTGAATGCCCAGAGGGTCGAAGTTCTCCATGTTACAGACGGTGATGCAGTTGTCATATTGGTCGCGCACCACCTCGTATTCTATCTCTTTCCATCCCCGAAGTGACTTTTCCACGAGGACCTGAGGCGAGAAGGAGAAAGCTGTCTCAGCCAATCGGGTGAGTTCCTCTTCATTGTCGCAGAAGCCACTGCCTAAACCACCGAGCGCATAAGCAGCACGAAGGATAACAGGATAGCCCACAGTGCGAGCTGCCTGTTTTGCTTCCTCGATGGATTCACAGGCTTCGCTCTTGATGGTCTTCACATGGATTTCGTTCAGTTGATCCACGAATAGTTCTCGGTCCTCGGTGTTGATGATGGCTTGAACGGGCGTGCCCAACACACGGACACCATAACGTTCCAATACTCCACTTCGATAGAGTTCCACACCGCAGTTGAGTGCTGTCTGTCCACCGAAGGAGAGGAGGATGCCATCGGGACGTTCCTTTTCGATGATACGCTCCACGAAAGAAGGTTTCACTGGTTGGAAATAAGTCTTGTCAGCAACCCCTTCCGAGGTTTGCACCGTGGCGATATTTGGGTTAATCAGTACGGTCTGGATTCCTTCTTCACGCAGTGCCTTGAGTGCTTGTGAACCCGAATAGTCGAACTCGCCAGCTTCACCAATTTTCAATGCTCCCGACCCCAGCAATAATACTTTTTTTATCTTGTCATTCTTCATAGTTTCGCAATGAATTCGTCAAACAAAAATTCTGTATCTGTTGGTCCGCTGCATCCTTCGGGATGAAACTGTGCCGAGAACCAAGGCTTTGTGATGTGGCGAATGCCCTCGTTGGAACCGTCATTCATATTGATGAATTGCTCTTTCCAATCCTTTGGCAATGTCTTTGCATCCACAGCATATCCGTGGTTTTGAGGTGTAATAAAACAGCGATTGCTGCCCACGAGTTGCACAGGTTGATTGTGGGAGCGATGACCGTATTTCAGCTTATAGATTGACGCACCTGCAGCCTTAGCCAGTAGTTGGTTACCGAGGCAAATGCCGAAGATGGGTTTGTTCGTTTGTGCCATGAAGCGTTTCAGGATGTCTATCGTTTCACCGCAACGGTTCGGGTCGCCAGGACCATTACTGAGGAAAAGACCATCGAAGTCGAGATGAGTGTAATCGTAATTCCAAGGAACACGAATGACTTCCACATCGCGGTTGATGAGGCATCGGATGATATTTGCTTTCACACCGCAATCCACCAGCACCACCTTGCGACGGGCACCTTGATTGTAACGGATGACTTTGTGACAGGAAACGCGCTCTACCCAGTTGGTGGAAGCATAATCACTTTCGTCTGATTCTGAAATGGATTCAAAAGGGGTGATGATTCTTCCTTTCATCACACCTTTCTCACGGAGAATCTTCGTTAATCTGCGCGTGTCAATACCTGTGATGCCAGGGATGTGCTCACGTTTCAACCAATCGGCAAGGCTTTCATGAGCGTTCCAATGAGAATAGGCACTGCTGTAGTCGGCTACGATGAGTGCTTTGGCGTGTATGTGGTTGCTCTCCCAAAACTTGGGAAGAAGTTGTTCTGTTTGTTGGGACTGTATCGCATTCTCAAGTTCACCGGATGGAACTCCATAGTTGCCGATGAGTGGGTAGGTCATCACCAGTAATTGTCCTGCATAGCTGGGGTCGGTCAGACTCTCGGGATAACCCGTCATGGCTGTGCAGAACACCACCTCGCCTTCGGTTGCTCCATCGTATCCGAAGGACAACGCATCGAATGTGGTTCCGTCTTCCAATATCAGTCTTGCTTTCATAAATATCTTTTTCCTATTATCTTTCTTAGCCCTTTTCAATAAATCAACGGGCTTTGCAGAGATGTCGCTAAACGCTAAACGGTTCTCGAAGTGAGGCTCGTTTTGATAAAATCCATAAATAGAGGATGGGGTTGCAGGACAGTGCTTTGATATTCGGGATGGAATTGTGTGCCGATATACCAGCGATGCTTGGGAATCTCCACAATTTCCACGAAGTCGGCATCGGGATTCTTGCCGCTACCCATCATGCCGTTCTCCTCGAATGTTTTCAGAAAGGCATTGTTGAACTCATAGCGATGGCGATGGCGCTCACGGATGAGTCTTTCGCCATAGATGCTTGCTACACGCGAACCCTCCATCAATTCACAATCGTAGGCACCAAGTCGCATCGTTCCACCCATTTGTGAGATGTTTTTTTGTTCCTCCATCAAGTCGATGACGTAGTTCGTTGCTGCTTTGGCTTGAGAATCGGTGACGAATTCGTGGCTTGTAGCATCTTTCATGTTTAACACATTTCGAGCAAATTCAATGACCATGATTTGCATGCCCAAGCAAATGCCGAAGCAAGGGATGTCGTGCTCTCGTGCATATTGTGCTGCGAGTATTTTCCCCTCAATGCCACGATGTCCAAAACCAGGACAGATGACGAGACCATCTTGCGACTGGAGCAGATGGAGAAAATCAGAGTTGTCTGAATTCTCGGCGTTCTCGGAGAAATCAGAATTAATAAAAGTGAGTTGAATGGTTCGGTGATGATAAGTGGCTGCATGGCTGAGGCTTTCACTGATGCTCTTGTAAGCATCTTGTAGATTGTATTTGCCCACCAAACCAATACGCACAATGTCTTTTGCCGAGCGACGCAGTTCCAAGAAATGATTCCAAGGACCCAGACTTGGGGTTTCTCCCACGGGAATTCCCATCTTGCGAAGAATGGCAGCGTCGAGTCCTTGCTTCTGCATGTTCACGGGTACTTCGTAGATGCTTGGCAAATCTTCGCTTTGGATGACACATTCCAAATCTACATTGCAGAATCCTGCCACTTTGCTACGGAGATGATTGTCCAGATGTCGTTCTGTGCGGAGAATAAGAATATCGGGCTGAATACCAGCCGATTGCAATTCCTTCACACTGTGTTGTGTGGGTTTCGTCTTTAACTCACCTGCAGCCTTTAGATATGGCACGTAAGTAAGGTGAACAAAGACGGCATCCTTGCCCAATTCCCACTTCAGTTGGCGAATGGCTTCCAAAAAAGGGGCACTCTCGATGTCGCCAATGGTTCCACCAATCTCGGTGATGATGAAGTCGTAGGGTGGGGTTGTCTTTCCTTTTGGAACAAGCGACAACTGCTGAATGCGACGTTTGATTTCGTCAGTGATATGCGGTACCACCTGAATGGTGTGTCCCAAGTAGTCGCCACGCCGTTCCTTGTCGATGACTGCTTGGTAGATGCGCCCTGTGGTTTGTGAGTTATAGCGAGTGGTCTGAATCCCAGTGAAGCGTTCGTAGTGCCCTAAATCGAGGTCGGTTTCCATGCCGTCTGATGTCACGTAGCACTCGCCGTGTTCATAGGGATTCAGTGTTCCTGGGTCGATGTTGATATATGGGTCGAATTTCTGAATGGTAATCTTGTAGCCTCGTGTCTGCAACAGTTTGCCGATAGAGGCAGAGATGATTCCTTTGCCCAGCGAACTGACCACACCACCTGTCACAAAGATATATTTGCTCATGGGAAAATGAAGAATGAAAGCCTCACCCCCAACCCCTCTCCGAAGGGCGAGGGGAGTAGAATGAAGAATGACTGCTCGTTAGTTATTTTACTTTTTCATTTTTAATTTCATATCCACCTCTTGGGCTGTCTGCTTGCCGCTTGCGATGGCGCGGACAACAAGGCTGGCACCTGATTTCGAGTCGCCGCAAACGAAGACATTATCAGGATATTCGGGATGTTCAGGCTTTAGGAATCCCATTGCCAAAAGCACAAGTTCAGCTTTGATGATTTCGGGTTCACCCTTTTCCACCATCAGTGGACGACCACCTTCAGGATTGGGTTTCCAATCGATTTCCTGCACACGCACACCTGTCAGTTGTCCGTCTTTGCCAAGAAATTCCAACGTGTTGATATTCCATCGGCGAATGCAACCTTCCTCATGCGAAGAAGTGGTCTTGAAAGTACGAGGGAAGTTTGGCCAAGGGTTATTAGGGTCTTCAGGACCGATAGGTGGTTTAGGCATGATTTCAATCTGTGTCACACTCTTTGCTCCCTGACGATGCGCCGTGCCGATGCAGTCGCTACCTGTGTCGCCACCACCGATGACGAGCACGTTCTTTCCTTTGGCAGTGACTCGTTCGTCCTTCCCAAATTCCATTCCTGCCAGCACTCGGTTCTGCTGGGAAAGCATTTCGAGAGCGAGGTGAACACCATGCAGTTCACGACCAGGCACTTTCAAATCGCGTGCTGTGGGTGTGCCTGTGGCAATGACAAAGGCGGAGAAATCGGAGTTCTTAGCGAATTCGGAGAACTCGGTGATTTCAGCATTATACTTGAACTCGATTCCTTCTTCCTCAAGAATCGCGATGCGGCGGTCTATGATGGTCTTGTTCAATTTGAAATTAGGAATGCCGTAGCGGAGTAGTCCACCAGCCGCTTCGTTCTTCTCGAAGACGGTGACGCTGTAGCCCATCAGATTCAAGTCATGGGCAGCGGCAAGTCCAGCAGGACCCGCACCGATAACAGCAACGCGCTTGCCATTGCGTACAGGGTGATGAATGGTGATGTAGCCTTCGCGAAAAGCACCTTCTATGATGGCACATTCGTTCTCACGATTGGTGGTTGGCTCATGGTTGAAGAGGTTGAGTACGCAAGCCTTTTCACACAAGGCGGGACAGATTCTGCCCGTGAATTCAGGAAAAGGATTGGTGCTCAACAAGAGTCGATACGCCATTTCCCAATCGCCTTGACACAGTGCTTCGTTCCATTCTGGTGCTTTGTTGCCCAATGGACAAGCCCAGTGACAGAAAGGCACACCGCAATCCATGCAGCGCGAAGCCTGTTGTCGGCGGTCGCGCGAGTTGAGCGTTTGTTCTACTTCTCCAAAATCGTGTATCCTGTCGTGTATTGGACGGTAACCAGCCTCTTGACGAGGTACTGTCAAGAAGGTGGAACCACCCCCTTGTCCTTCTCTGTGAGTGAGAGGAGAGGCTACTCTACTGATATATTCATATTGTTTGTTATTCATTTCTTCAGCTTTTGTATCTATCAATAATCCCTTTGAACGTCAGCTATTTTCTGTTGAAGTTTTTTCATCTGTTCCTCTTGCAATACTCGTTTGTATTCGATTGGAACGATTTGTATGAACTGTTCCACATAGCGTGGCCAGTCGTCGAGCATGGTGCGTGCCAATTTCGAACCCGTGTAGAGATAATGTTGACGGATGAGCTCATGCAGTTCTTTCCTGTATTGCGCCTCTTCGACAAGGTTGATTTCCACCATGTCCATATTGCAATAGTAGTCGAACGAACCGTTACGATTCCACACGTATGCCACGCCACCACTCATTCCTGCCGCAAAGTTACGTCCTGTTTCGCCGAGTACCACCACACGTCCGCCTGTCATGTACTCACAGCAGTGGTCGCCTGCACCCTCGATGACTGCAATAGCACCCGAGTTGCGCACGCCGAAACGTTCGCCCACCTTGCCATTCACATAGAGTTCACCGCTTGTGGCTCCGTAAAGCCCTGTGTTGCCTGCAATCATATTGTCCTCGGCTTGGAAGTTGCTTCCTGCAGGCGGCAGGATGGCGACACGTCCACCCGAAAGACCTTTGGCAAAGTAGTCGTTCGTCTCTCCTTCCAGTCGGAAACTCACACCGTTCACGAGAAATGCGCCAAAACTCTGTCCAGATGAGCCTTTGAAGCGTATGTTGATGGTGTCTTGCGGAAGTCCCTTCTCACCATATTTTTTGGCAATCCTTCCCGAAAGCATGGCACCTACGGCACGATTCGTATTCTTGATGGGATAGTCAAGGCGCACTTCTTCTTGCTTCTCGATGGCATTCTGCGTTGCCTTGATGATTTGGAAATCAAGCACATCACCGAAATCGTAAGGCAAATCCTCTGTATGGTGCATGATGCCGCTTTCTTGATAAAGCATCCTACTCAAATCAAGCACAGAAGGCTTTTGCTCAATGAGCTCGGTGTGCCCGATGATGTCGTTCAGACTGCGTGCACCCATTTGTGCTAGATACTCGCGTACTTCTTCTGCCAAGAAGGTGAAATAGTTCACGAGATGCTCGGCACGACCCAAGAAATGCTCACGCAGACGTGGGTTCTGGGTTGCCACACCCATCGGACATGTGTTTTGATTACATTTGCGCATCATCACGCACCCCAGCACGATGAGAGCTGTGGTGCCGAAGCCGAATTCGTCGGCACCGAGCAATGCCATCAGAATCACGTCGCGTCCCGTCTTGATTTGTCCATCTACTTGCAAACGCACTTGTGACCTGAGTCCATTCTTGACAAGTGTCTGTTGCGTTTCGCTCAGTCCGATTTCGGGCGAGATTCCTGCAAAGCGCATGGAACTGGCTGGCGATGCACCTGTGCCTCCTTCGGCTCCACTGATGACGATGAGGTTGGCTTTTGCTTTGGCAACTCCCGCCGCTATGGTTCCCACACCACTCTCCGAAACGAGTTTCACGCTGATGGAAGCGGTTGGATTCACGTTCTTGAGGTCGAAAATCAGTTGCGCTAAGTCCTCAATGCTATAGATGTCGTGATGAGGTGGAGGAGAGATGAGCGAGATGCCAGGGATGGAATGGCGAGTACGGGCGATGATTTCATTCACCTTGAATCCAGGTAGTTGACCTCCTTCACCAGGCTTAGCACCCTGCGCCACCTTGATTTGCAGTTCCTCGGCATTCACGAGGTATTCAGTGGTAACGCCGAAACGCCCCGATGCGATTTGTTTGGTTTTGCTGGAAAGACTCACACCATCCACATCCGTGTGGAAGCGCTCCGAATCCTCACCACCTTCACCCGTATTGCTTCGAGTCCCTAATTTGTTCATAGCCAAACAAATGGCTTCGTGTGCTTCCTTGCTCAATGCACCGAACGACATGGCTCCTGTGACGAAATGCTTTACGATTTCTTCAACGGGTTCCACCTCGTCGATGCTGATAGGCTGCTGCTTGATGTTCAGAAAATCGCGGATGAAGATGGGTTCAGCTTTCTCGTCAACGAGCCGGGAGAATTCCTTGAATTTCTTGTAATCGCCTTTTCGGCAAGCCAGTTGCAACGTGGCAATGGTTTCGGGATTCCATGCATGGCGCACACCATCGCGACGCCAATGGAATTGACCGATATTTGGAAGGAAGGCACCATTGTCGGTTGCTGTTTCTCCCTCTGCTTTGTTGATGCCACAGCTTGCAGCATGCTCATGGAATGCTTTTGCATCTTGCGCAATTTTCTCTAATCCAATACCGCCGATGGTACTCACTTCAGTGCCAAAATATGAACGAAGGAGTTCCTCGCTCAGACCGATACTTTCAAAGATTTTTGCACCTCGGTAGGATCGGATGGTGGAGATGCCCATCTTTGCCATGATCTTGAAGAGTCCCTTCTTCACCGCCTTGATGTAGTTGGCTTCTGCCGTGGCATAGTCTTCCTGAATCTTTCCTCTCTTCACGAGGTCGTCGAGGATGGCAAACACCATGTATGGGCACAAGGCAGAGGCACCATAGCCCAATAGCAGTGCGGCATGCATAGTTTCGCGTATCTCTCCGCTCTCCACAATCAATGCGGTCTGCACGCGCTTGCCTGCTGCAATGAGGTAGTGGTGAACAGCCGACACAGCCAATAACGAAGGAATGAAAGGACCTGCCTCACTTCCTGCCTCTTCCTCTTCGGGGAACCTGTCTGTAAGGATGATGTAGTTGGCTCCCTCATCCACAGCCTTTTCTGCTTGCTTGCAGATTCTATCGAGTGCTTCTCTCAACGCTTCACCGTTCATGGTAGAAGGAGACGTGTGAAGCGTGGAGCGTGAAGTGTGGAGCGTGAAGTTCAGTCCAATTTTCACCGTCTGAAAACCCTTGTAGCGTATGTGGCAAAGCATGTCGAGTTGTGTGTTGTTCAGAATCGGGTGGGGCAGGCGTACCATCTTGCAGTTAGATTCATTGGGATTCAGAATGCCTGTTCCCACGCGTCCGATGTATTCTGTCAGACTCATCACCAAGTTCTCACGAATGGAGTCGATGGCAGGATTGGTGACTTGTGCGAATTGCTGACGGAAGTAGTTGAAGAACACCTGTGGGCGTGTGGAAAGCACTGCCAATGGTGTGTCGTTACCCATTGCAGCTGTTGGTTCTTGCCCTACTGTTGACATGGGCACGATGGTAGCAGAAATGTCCTCCTCGCTATATCCAAACAGGAATTCCTTCTGAAGCAGATGGCTGACCCCGTTTTCTACTTTCCTTCCGCTGTGCAATTTCTCCAATTGAATACGGTTGGTGGAAAGCCATTGTGCATACGGATGCTCCGAAGCAAGTCGTTGTTTGAGCTCACCATCGTAGTAAATTTTACCTTCTTCGGTATCGATGAGCAAAATCTTTCCAGGTTGCAACCTACCTTTTTCAGCCACTTCTGACGGGTCGAAATCCATGACACCCACTTCCGAAGCCACCACGATGGTGTCGTTTTTGGTGATGGTGTAACGTGCAGGACGCAGACCATTGCGGTCGAGCATGCCACCCGCAAAACGTCCGTCGCTGAAGAGCAAGGCAGCAGGTCCATCCCAAGGCTCCATCAGGATGGAATGATATTCATAGAAAGCCTTCAGGTCGTCCGAAATGGGATTCTTGTCATTGAACGATTCTGGCACCAGCACTGCCATGGCATGAGGCAGACTTAAGCCAGACATCACGAGGAACTCCAACACGTTGTCCAAGCTGGCTGAGTCACTCATGTTGGGTTGCACGATAGGAGATATGTTGCGAATATCACCCAACGTCTCACTATTGAGTACACTCTCCCTCGCCTTCATCCATGCACGGTTGCCACGGATGGTGTTTATCTCTCCGTTGTGTGCCAACAAGCGGAATGGCTGAGCCAATGACCACGTAGGAAAAGTGTTTGTGCTGAATCGAGAATGCACTAGCGCCAGCCCGCTTGTGAAATAAGGATTCGATAAATCAGGGAAATACTGACGAACTTGCATACTCGAAAGCATTCCCTTGTAGATGATATTGGTGTTACTCAGTGAACAAATGTAGAAATCCTTGTCGTTGACTCTTTTCTCAATTCGTTTCCTAATCAAATATAGTTTGATGGGAAGGATGCGTGATGCGTGAAGCGTGGAGCGTGAAGCGATTTCATCCTGAAGGCATTTTTCACTTTCTCTACCCCTTAGGGAAGAGGGTTGGGAGCTTTCTGTAATAAACAACTGCTTCACATCAGGCTCAGTACTTCTTGCGCGTTCTCCTAAGCATTCCGAATGGGTAGGCACTGAGCGGAGGTGCATTAATTGCAGCCCTTCGCGCTCCACCTCTTCTATGATGATGCTCAGGATCTCTTGCTGTCGCTTTTCATCCTTGGGCAGGAAGACGAGTCCTGTTCCATACTTTCCTTTTTCGGGCACAGGAATGCCCTGAAGCAAAATGAATTCGTGAGGGATTTGTAACATGATGCCAGCGCCATCTCCGTCCTTTCCAATCTCTGCTCCGCGATGACGCATGTTTTCCAACACGCTGAGTGCATCATCCACCAGTTGATGACTTTTGTTGCCGTGAATGTTCGCTATCATTCCCACTCCGCATGCATCGTGCTCATACTGGCTTTGATAGAGTCCCTTTTCAATCTTTTTAACTTTACATTTTGTCATAATAATCTCTACTTATCTTTCATTTTGGCTGCAAAGGTACTGCTTTTCGTTTCAAAATGATTTCTTTATGAAGAATAACTACCTTGTTTTTTCTTCAAAGTGAGTAATTGTTACGATTGTTGTTGTTTCTGTATAAAAATTGAAAGCAAACGGACGCTGTTTGCTTTCAATTCATAAGTTGAGCCAAAAAACAAGGTTTTTAAAGCTGCAAATTAACAGTTGAAACTTAAAAGAACTTGGCAGTGATTCCGACTACATTCAACTGCATGGCTTTTTCCAGATATCGCTTGATTATGGCTGCAACGTGAAACCGAACACCAAATAAGCTTTCTGCGAACAAGGATTGGCAGTGACTTGTCCGAAGATTGGGAGCGAAAAGGATTCGGTTATCTTGATGGCCTTCGTGGCTTTCAGCGAGACATTCGTCACGGCAAAGCCTGTGGTTTCATATAGACTTGTTGCCATTGGTACAGCGCCGATGGATGCTGACCAGTTGCAAGTGGCAAGCTGAAACGGTGCGGCAAGTTCCACATAAGTGGAATAAGCTCGTTTGCCGTCTTTATTAACTCCGTCGTTGCCAGTGAAGTTTGTGTATGCCTGCAAACTGGCAACTCCGAAGTCGTAGCCTAAGTTGGCTTCAAAAACGTGATTGGTGCCGTGGGCATCATACTTGAAATATCGGTTTCTTGGATCCAGTCCTGTGCTGAACCAGTAATCCGTCACACCGGCATGGAATCCACCTATGCTATAAGCCAGAGTCAAGTCGAATTCCTTAGTATCATTAGGCTCAGAGATACCCGTGCTTCCCCATGCTGTCAGGCTCCAGCCTTGATAGGCGATGCCCAGGGTGGGTTGTAGGGCGGCACTTCCAAGATTCTGTCCACGCCAGATATATTGGTTTACAACATCGGCTGCAACAGTCGTTTCGATACTCTCTTGAGCGATGGCTGGAGCGGCACACGCCAGTGCCGCAATTGCCATCAAAGCAAATTTCTTCACCATGTTCATATATAATTTGACCAATAAAGTAATATGTAAATTAAGAAAATATATAGAAAAAACAAAGGTCTGTTGGGGGATTAGTTGTAGCAGGTTTCACCATGCTCATACACGTCGAGTCCTTCCTCTTCAATTCGTTTGTCGCAACGCAAACCGATGGTCTTTTTCAGTCCGTAGAAGATGATAAGACCCATGCCGAATGCCCATGCACAGACTGCCAAAGCACCGATGGTTTGTGTCAGCACGTTTGTCTCTGTGCCGTTCAGTTCGGGATTAACGAATACGCCTGTGAGGATAGTGCCGAGAATACCGCCAACGCCATGCACGCTGATGGCACCAACAGGGTCGTCGATGTGGAGTTTCTTATCGATGAAAGATACGCTCCAGCACATAATCACCGAGGTAATCACACCAATCAGAGCCGATGCCCAAATGTCCACGCAGTCGCATCCCGCTGTGATACCTACCAATCCTGCCAGCACACCGTTGCACACCATCGAGAGAGATGGCTTGCCGTCAACGAGCCAAGTGTATGCCAATGCAGCAAGTCCTCCTGTGGCTGCTGCCATATTGGTGGTGATGAATACATGAGCGCTGTGGATAGCACTTTCTCCCGTGATGCTCAATTCAGAACATGGGTTGAAACCGAACCAACCCACCCAAAGGCAGAACACACCGAGTGCACAGAGTGCGAGGTTATGACCTGGGATTGCACGGCTCTTCTTTTGCTTGTCGTACTTGCCAACACGAGGACCCAATGCCATAGCACCAGCCAAAGCCAGCATTCCACCACAGGCGTGAACCATCGTGCTGCCTGCGAAGTCGTGGAAACCCATCTTTGCGAGCCATCCACCTCCCCAACCCCAGTGTCCTGAGATAGGATAAACGATGGCGGAGATAAGTAATGAATAAATGAGATAGTTCGAGAACTTCGTGCGCTCAGCCATGGCACCACTCACGATGGTGGCAGCAGTGGCGCAGAACATTGTCTGGAAAATGAAGTAGGCTGGGGCAGGCAACTGTTCGTTACCAAAGTTTGAACGGAAAAAGAAGCCGTCCCAACCGAGAAAACCGTGGTCGGTCCCGAACATCAACGAAAAACCGATGATCCAGAAAAGGACCGTTCCACACATAAAATCACAAAAGTTCTTCATAAGAATATTCGCTGTGTTCTTCGATCGTGTCATGCCCGCTTCCACGAGGGCAAAACCTGGTTGCATCCAAAACACGAGCATCGCACCCAAAAGTACCCATAGCGTATCGACTCCGCTGATATCGCCAATCACAGAAGATAATATTATTGTTTTCATTGTACAAAAGCGTTTGAGTTTAAAGTTTAACGTTTAACGAAGTTTCAAGTTTCATTTTACTCCCCTCGCCCTTTGGAGAGGGGTTGGGGGCGAGGCTTTTTATTTCTTATCTCTTAAAACTGTGTCGCCAGATTCACCTGTGCGGATGGAGTAAACGTCTATCATGTCGCTGACGAAGATTCGACCATCTCCAACATTCCCTGTATGCGCCACCTTCAGAATCACCTGAACGGTGGGAGCGAGGACGATGTCTCGACACACAATAGTGATAGCAACTCGTTCAATCACATCGGTACTATACTGAACGCCACGGTAGATGCGTTCCTGGCGACTCTGACCAATCCCATGCACATCGTGATACTCAAACCAATCGATGTCTGACGAAAGCAAGGCATCCTTGACCTCTTCAAATTTCGTCTTCCTGATAATTGCTTCAATCTTTTTCATACCTTTTATAAATTAGTATTTGAGCTTCAAGTGCTTCTGCCACATGGCATTTTCACTTTCCGTCTTTTCTTTTTCGGGTGCAAAGTTACGACGTTTTGTCAGTGAATCCTTGAAATTTTCGACATTCCGAAATTGATTTTTATTTCAAATTATATTTTTGTTTATTTTGCCTTACTTTTTCTTTCAAATCTTTAAAATAAATCAATAATTGCTTACAAATTGCAATCTTTTGCTAAAATGAACAAAATTACTGTCTCGATTTTTATTGATTTACTATCTTTTTGCATTAACTTTGCAGCGAATTTAGAACATAATGAAATCATAATTGATAAAATTGATTCAAAATGACACAAAGGATACACTTCACAAAGATGCAAGGTGCTGGCAACGATTACATCTACGTTGACGCTTCCTTATATCATATAGAGGATCCAGCATCAGCAGCGATTGCATGGAGTGACCGCCACAACGGAATTGGTGCGGATGGTTTGGTGTTGATAGGACGAGCTGATACCAACGATGCCGATTTCTCTATGCGTATCTTCAATGCAGATGGGAGTGAGGCACGTATGTGTGGTAATGCTTCGAGGTGTATTGGCAAATATGTGTTTGAGAAGGGACTCACTACGAAGACGAAGATTCGCTTGCAGACTCTTTCGGGTGTGAAGACATTGATGCTGAAACCGTCTTCTTCGCTTGAACCTGCCGAGAGCGGTGGAATAGAATCGGTGACGGTTGATATGGGTAAGCCCGTGTTAGCGGATGAAAAGCAATTCCGCCCGATGGAGAGTTTGATGAAAGGTACCTTCGTGTCGATGGGAAATCCACATTATGTCATCTTCACCGATGATGTGGACCAAGTGGAGGAATTGGGTTCGAAGTTGGAGTTTCATGAGGCATTCCCTCAGCGTTGCAACATAGAATTTGCTCATGTGGAAGCTGACGGACAGATTCGAATGAGGGTCTGGGAACGCGGCAGTGGTGTGACAATGGCATGTGGTACGGGTGCTTGTGCTACCGCTGTAGCAGTCGCATTGACAGGCAGAGGTGGGCGTCGGTCGAATATCGTGATGGACGGCGGAACCTTGAGCATCGAATGGAATGAGCAGGACGGACACGTCTATATGACAGGACCCGCGGAATTCGTGTTTGAAGGAGTGGTAGAAAAGCCTCACCCCCAACCCCTCTCCAAAGGGCGAGGGGAATAGAATGAAAAGTGAAAGGTGAAAAGTGAAAAATGCCTTCCTCATGGCTTGTAAATCAGTAAATTCGTAAATCATACTTATGTCATTAGTTAACGAACATTTTTTGAAATTGCCAGGAAACTACTTGTTTGCCGACATTGCGAAGCGAGTGAATGTGTTTCGCACGACGCGCCGACAGGCAAATCTCATCAGTCTCGGCATTGGCGATGTCACGCAGCCGCTCTGTCCTGCTGTGATAGAGGCATTGCATCGTGCCACTGACGAGATGGCGACCGTTCAGGGATTCCGTGGCTATGGTCCAGAACAGGGTTACGACTTTTTGCGCGAGGCTATTCTGAAGAACGACTTCCTGCCTCGAGGCATTCATCTCGATATGGACGAGATTTTCATCAATGATGGTGCCAAGAGCGACACGGGCAACATTCAGGAACTGATTCGTTGGGACAACTCCGTGGGAGTGACCGACCCTATCTATCCCGTTTATCTTGACTCGAATGCCATGATTGGACGTGCGGGGTGGAAGGACGATGATGGTCGATGGTCGAATGTGGTGTATCTGCCTTGCACGGCGGAAAATAATTTCGTACCTGCTTTGCCCGACAGGCGAGTAGATGTCATCTACCTTTGTTATCCCAACAATCCAACGGGTACGGTGCTCACCAAGGAGCAGCTTCGCAAGTGGGTAAACTATGCTTTGAAGAACGATACGCTCATCTTCTTCGATGCCGCTTACGAGGCATATATTCAGAATCCCGAAATACCACATTCCATCTACGAAATCCGAGGCGCAAGGAAATGTGCCATCGAGTTCCATAGCTATTCCAAGACGGCAGGATTCACGGGTGTACGTTGTGGCTATACTGTGGTGCCTAAAGAACTTACCGCTGCCACCTTGCATGGGGATCGCATTCCTTTGAATCCTCTCTGGCTACGCCGTCAATCCACGAAATTCAATGGCACGAGTTATCTCAGTCAGCGTGCTGCCGAAGCCATCTACACGCCCGAAGGAAAGGAGCAAGTGGCAAACACGATTAACTACTATATGCAGAATGCCGCTCGCATGTTGCAAACCTTCCGCGAGTTAGGTTTCGAAGTGTATGGAGGCGAGAATGCTCCTTACGTTTGGATGCGCACGCCAAACGGCACACCATCCTGGCAGTTCTTCGAGGCTATGCTCTATGGGGCACAGGTGGTCTGCACCCCTGGAGTCGGTTTCGGTCCAAGTGGCGAAGGTTACGTCCGTTTCACTGCCTTTGGCACCCACGAGCAAACCGAAGAAGCGCTGGAAAGAATTAGGAAATGGAATGGGAAGTAAAAAGCCTCACCCCCAACCCCTCTCCAAAAGGCGAGGGGAGTAAAATGAAGAGTGAAAAGTGAAAAATTAATCAGGGATTAAAAGGATTTAAAAGGATTCTTGAAACCTGAAACTTGAAACTTTAAACCAGCACGAAGTGCCTTATAAATCAGTAAATAGTAAATCCGTAAATAATTAAATCGTTTTATGTTTTCAAATTTAAGATTTCAAGTTGTTGAGCAGGCATTCAGTAAGAAGCCGCTCGACGTAAAGGCTCCAGAAGGAAGACCTTGTGAGTACTTTGGAAAGAAAGTGTTCAACCGCGAAAAGATGTACAAGTACCTGCCAAAGGATGTGTATAAGAAGATGGTTGACGTGATTGACAATGGTGCACGCCTCGACCGCGACGTAGCAGATGCTGTGGCAGCAGGTATGAAGCAGTGGGCTACAGAAAATGGCGTCACCCACTACACCCACTGGTTCCAGCCTCTCACTGAAGGGACTGCCGAGAAGCACGACTCCTTCATCGAGCACGATGGAAAAGGTGGTATGGTGGAGGAATTCTCTGGCAAGTTGCTCGTTCAGCAAGAACCTGATGCCAGTTCGTTCCCATCGGGCGGTATTCGTAGCACCTTCGAGGCACGTGGCTATTCTGCTTGGGACCCAACGAGTCCTGTGTTCATCATCGACGACACACTTTGTATTCCAACCGTCTTTATCAGTTATAGCGGTGAGGCACTCGACTATAAGGCTCCGCTCTTGCGTGCCCTCCATGCCGTGAATGTGGCAGCTACGGAGGTGTGCCGTTATTTCGATCCTAACGTGAAAAAGGTGACTTCCAACCTGGGTTGGGAACAGGAATATTTCCTTGTGGATGAAGGTCTCTATTCGGCTCGTCCCGACCTTCTCCTCACTGGACGCACCCTCATGGGTCACGACTCTGCCAAGAACCAGCAGATGGACGACCACTATTTCGGCACAATTCCCGACCGAGTGCAGGCATTTATGAAGGACCTTGAGATTCAGGCTTTGGAACTCGGCATCCCTTGCAAGACCCGTCACAACGAGGTGGCTCCAAACCAGTTTGAGTTGGCGCCTATTTTCGAGGACACCAACCTCGCCGTTGACCACAATATGCTCCTCATGAGTCTGATGAAGAAAGTGGCTCGTAAGCATGGTTTCCGTGTGCTGCTCCACGAAAAGCCTTTTGCCGGCATCAATGGTTCGGGTAAGCATAATAACTGGAGTCTTTCCACCGACACGGGGGTGCTCCTCCATGCTCCTGGCAAGACGGTTGAGGACAATCTCCGCTTCGTGGTCTTCATCGTGGAGACTCTCATGGGCGTATGGCGCCACAACGGATTGTTGAAGGCGTCCATCATGTCTGCCACCAATGCTCACCGACTCGGTGCCAACGAGGCTCCGCCTGCCATCATATCCAGTTTCCTCGGTAAGCAGGTGACTGAATTGCTCGACCACATTGAGAAAGCCGACAAGAACCAACTCACCATGCTCGGTAAGCAGGGCTTGAAGATGGATATCCCTGAGATTCCAGAGCTGATGATTGATAACACCGACCGAAATCGCACTTCTCCTTTTGCCTTCACGGGCAACCGTTTCGAGTTCCGTGCCGTAGGTTCCGAAGCTAACTGCGCATCGGCAATGATTACCCTCAACGCTGCTGTTGCTGAAGCATTAGTCAATTTCAAGAAGCGTGTGGATGAGCGTATCGCTGAATATTCCACCCTTCCTGAATATGGCGAAAACACAGGCCACACTGCTAAGTTCCATGCCATCCTCGACATCGTTCGCGAGGACATCAAGGCTTGTCGTCCTATCCGTTTCGATGGCAATGGCTATAGCGATGAATGGGTGGTGGAGGCAGAGAAGCGTGGACTCGATGTAGAGAAATCTTGTCCAGTCATTTTTGAGCGTTATCTCGATCCATCCAGCATTCAGATGTTCCAGAGCTTAGGCGTGATGAGCGAGAAGGAACTCGTGGCTCGCAACGAAGTGAAATGGGAAACCTACACCAAAAAGATTCAGATTGAGGCACGTGTTCTGGGCGACCTCTCCATGAACCACATCATCCCTGTGGCAACCCGCTATCAGAGTCAGCTCTTGGAGATTGTCACCCACATGTGCGAAGTCTTCCCTAAGGACAAGGCAGAAAAGATGTCGGAGCGCAACTTGAAGATTATCGAAGAAATCTCCGACCGCACTTTGAAGATTGAACAGTTCGTGGAAGAATTGGTTAATGCTCGTAAAGTGGCAAACAAGATTGAAGATGAGCACGAAAAGGCAATTGCTTATCACGACACCGTAGCTCCAAAGATGGACCTCATCCGTCGTCAGATTGACAAGCTCGAACTCATTGTTGACGACTCCTGCTGGCCACTCCCTAAGTATCGCGAACTCCTCTTCATACGATAACGAAATAAATGAAGAATGTAGAATGAAGAATGTATTTTACCTCCATCCGGCTGGTATTATTCTTCATTCTTCATTCTTTATTCTTCATTTTCCACTCTTCACTTTTCACTCTTCACTCTTCACTTTTCATCTGTTCCAGCAGTCTGGCAAGTCCTTCCAAGTTGCGTGGGTCGGCATTCACGTCGAGCACGGAGCCATCGCGGTCGATGAGTTTGTAGGTTGGGAAAGAGTGAACCTGAAGGAAATTCTCGATGGCACTCTGCTGTGATTCGGGCAGATTGTAATGAACGACGTTGTCACCCACGAGATTGTACTCCTTGATGACGTTCTTCCACGACTCATCATCGCTGCGATTGGCAAGGTAGAGATAGACGAGGTCGAAGTCTTTCAGTCGCTCGTATTCTTCCTGTGAGTGCGAAAGCGCCTCTTTGCATGGACCACACCATGTGCCCCAAATATCGAGAAGAATCAACTTGCCCCTGTACAGCTCGGTGATTTTGCGCAATATCTTTTCCCCATCGCTCATGTCGGCCACTTCGTCAGCAGACTTCAGATTTGCTGTATCTGAGAGGGAGCGTTTCTGAATGGCTACGTATTTATCATTCAGGTTTTTCAACACGGCAAGAGCCTGTGGCATCTTGACTAGATGCTTCTCCACATGGTCAAGAACGAGAGAATCAAGTGGCTGACGGACGCCGTCAATCATTTCATAGAACATATGGGCAAAGAAGATGTCGCGCAGTGGATATTCGCATCCCACAGAGTCCAGCATTGCCTGAAGAATAACATCATTGCCTTGGTCTGGTAAGAAGTATTCAAGATAGTTGTTCATGAAATACGGGAAATCGTCATAAAGCGTGTAGGGCTTCGAGGCTTTCTTCCAAAATTCCTTACCCACATAGTCCACATACTCCTGTGGCAGTTTGAAACCGGGCATGAAGTATTTGGCCTGCATCATCGATTCGGCCTGTATGATCTGATACTCGCCCTCCACATAGTCGATATATCGCTGCGAGAGTGTTGGGTGCTCGGCTATTGTCTTTTGCAGTTTGGCCTCGCTCTGTGCTCGAGTATTGTCCGTCTGAGCCTTGAAGTCCATTGCGTCCACCTTTCCGCCCTGACTGAAATCGATGCGGTCGTGATGACCATCCGAGGGATAAGCCTGCAGTTCGTTTTGCAACCGCACGTTGCTGCCCATCCATAGCTTCTGCCCCGTTTTGTAGTCGTACAGGAAGAAGTAAGTCTCGCCAGGCTCTGCAACACTCATAACGTCCGCGCGGTGCTCGTCTAACCACACTTCCGAGGTGTTGATGATGGGAAAGCGGAGCATGAAGCGGCCCAAAGAGTCCATCTTGGAAAAGAATACCTCTTGCTCGTCGGTGATGATGCTGTTCCACGATACTCTGAATTCGCCGCCTTTCTGCCACTCCTCTTGGGGCATGTCCTTCAGCCAGCCTATGATGGTCACGCTGTCGCCATCCCTGTAGCCGTTGTCTGTGAAGCCCGTGCGAAGGTCTTTCTTCGGATAGTCGGGCAGAGCTTGAGTATTGATTAGGCTGCACGTTATCGGTTTCTGCTTATCGATGGCAATGCTACGCAGCCCTTTCTTCTGCTTGTCGACCTTGATGGTTGTGCCATTGCTGATGGTCAGCGCATAGGCATCCTTCTTCTCCGTTCGGGCAACGATGTCCCATACCATGTTGTCATAGATGACATGATTCGCCGTGATGCCTATGAGCCAGTCGCCCGTCTTCTTGTTGCGCCAGTAGGTATCTGCAAGAGTGCCCACAGTATTCTGCGCCTGCCCCGCCATCGCAACAAGAGCAAGCAGAATGCTAATGATTGTTTTCTTGTTCATCTTCATTTGTTTTTTTTGTACGCTTCGGTTTCGCCGAAGCCATTCTACATTCTTCATTCTTCATTTTTTATCTTGTTGCAAAGTTATTCAATTCCGCTGTCATGGAAAAACCTTTTGCCTGACATTTGTCTGACATCCACTGTTTTTCACTGAAAAGTGTCAAAAAACTTGACACCCTCTGTCCACTTCTTTGCCACAACTCAACACATAAAACCCTACCACTCGTCTTCACGACGAATGGCAGGATGTGCGCACCTTGTCATTACATAACTTAACTAACTTGTATGAAGTATCATCTTTACACTTCACGTTGCTTTCTATCTACATATACGTAGGTTTATGCGAAAACGTTGCATCCAAAAGCGTTAAATTTACTTAAGGTGGGTTCTATAAATTATGTCGAGTTGATTTTTGAATTGATTTGATTGGATTATTGTCAGTTTTTGAGGGCGCATAGCGAGCTATGTAACCGAGAAAAGTGGCAAAAAGACTTCAAATCAAACAAAAAGCAACCGAAACGAAATCTCATATTTTTGTAAGAAATCATAAAACAGAATTTTT